>Ga0210383_10000029_pt1 | contig 163911 bp, 131 predicted proteins | sample IncBWC14OmetaG_FD_160072 | JGI IMG/M metagenome (GOLD analysis project Ga0210383, IMG submission 160072) | Forest soil microbial communities from Barre Woods Harvard Forest LTER site, Petersham, Massachusetts, United States - Inc-BW-C-14-O ...
GAAAATCGCGAACACAAGTAGGACGATTCGTTTTTGCATGATCTCTCCTTTTGAAGTACCGAAGTTCGGATACTCAGTGCCGAGGTTTTTGACGCGTGAACGAAGAATAAGTCAGCGGCCCAGCCATTATGCGCCATGCCCACGTGCAGTTACAATCGTCCCATGCCGGTATTCGAAGAAAAGCAGGAAGAACTGGAACACTACGAAACCATGATGGGCGTGCCCCGCGGCCGCCTCGCCGTTACCATGGATACGATCACAGACGCTATGGCGCTGGTCGGCCAGCACGGCGTCTATTGCCAGAGCCAGCGCTGGCCAGGCAAGCCGGTCATGGACATTCAAATCATCATGAAGAGCCTGACCGATGCGAAAGAGCTGATCCAAAGCGTGATGGAAGAACTGAAAAAGTCGGCGTGACGTCTGAGTTACTCGGTGCCCTCAGTGGTAAAAGCTTTTAGGGTCTTACGGTCACCATCGCCACGCCATGTGACGCAACCGTCGCCGAGAATTTCCCGCTGAACTTTCCCAGATCTTTGTGCAGCCACAAGTCGCGTACCGCGGCGCCAACCTCACTCGGATAGCCGAGATCCTCCCAGTAGGCCGTGATCGGTTGTTCCGTCCCGCCGCGATTCAGCAGGATCACCGCGCGGCTGCCGTCTTTCATTTGCTTCGCCCAAACTTCCAGGTCGCCGTTTTTCGCGACACGCTCGCCTTCGCGCCCGAGCGCGTCCTGATTCACCGCAATCACTTCCTTATTCGTGAGAATGTCGTGAATTTCTGGCCGCATGTTACGCAGGTCGTTGCCGGCAATCAACGGCGCGGCCAGCAGCGCCCATAAACTGAAATGCGAGCGGTACTCCACATCAGTCATTGCTCCGTTGCCGACCTCCAGCATGTCGGGATCGTTCCAGTGCCCCGGCCCCGCATAAGATTGCAAGCCGACCTCCTGGTCGACAATGGACAGCACGCCATGCGAGCAGCAACTTCCGTCGGGCCACTTCTGCGATCCACCCCATCGATCCTGGATGTCGCCGGTCGTTCGCCAAAGATTGCCGCCCACCTCCTTCCCCCACAGCCACGGCTTGGCCGTGCCCCATTCGCAGATGCTCAACACGATCGCTCGCCCCGAAGCGTCAAGAGCCGCGCGGATGTTGGCATACGAGGCCTTCGCATCCTGCGAAGTCGCATTGCACCAGTCGTACTTCAAGTAGTCGACGCCCCACGCCGCGTATTGCAGCGCGTCCTGATATTCGTGGCCAAGCCCGCCAGGACGTCCCGCGCAGGTTTTCGAGCCGGCGTCGGAATACACGCCAAACTTCAACCCCAGCGAATGAATGTAATCGCCCACCGCCTTCATGCCGTGCGGAAAGCGCTGCGGGTCGGCGACGATATTGGCCTGAGCATCGCGGCTCACCTGCCAGCAGTCATCGATGTTTACGTAGATGTACCCGGCGTCCTTCATGCCCGACTTCACCACGGCGTCAGCCATGCTCTTGATCATGTCTTCGCTGACGTTGCATCCGAACTTGTTCCACGAATTCCAGCCCATGGGTGGCGTCAGCGCAAGATTCGCCGAAGGGGACGCGGCTTGTTGTGCAGCGAGGCCGCTGCCACAAAGCACCGTGCAGAACAATATCGCTAAGGGGACTCGTCTGGATTTCATGCAGACGTTTTACCAGAAGCCCCCAGAGATTGGTATGAAAAGATAAGGCGTACAATGCCGAATTGGTCTGCTCTCTTGCAAGGCGTGGTCCGGAGGATTTTCATGCGCACCGTTCGAATCTTCGTGATGGTTGCTGTGCTGAGTTGGGTTGTTCGTGGAATCGCCAGTCCCGCATGGGCGCAAGATGCCGCGGCGCGCGTCGGAATCTTCGAGGCGCATTCCGATGTGGGCACAGTTCTGCACGCGGGTTCGGTCGACTACGACGCCGCGAAGCGAACTTACACCATCAGCGGAAGCGGTGAGAACATGTGGCTCGCGGCCGACGCCTTTCAGTTCGTCTGGAAGAAAGTTTCCGGTGACGTGACGTTGACGGCCGATATTTCTTTTCTAACCAAGACCGGAAACGAACACAAGAAAGCCGCGCTGATGCTGCGGCAGAGCCTGGACGCCGATTCGATTTACGCCGACGTCGCCCTGCACGCGAGCGGCTTGACCTCGCTGCAATTTCGCGACGAGAAGGGTGCACTGACGCGCGAGATTCAGTCGAACCTGTCAGCACCGAGGCGACTGCGCATCGCCAGGCGCGGCGACTACGTCTACATGTCGCTGACGGACGAAGGCGAACCCAAAGTTGCCGGAGGATGGCTGCGCATCCCGCTGCAGGGCGCGTTTTACGTTGGCCTCGGCGTGTGCTCGCATGACAAGGATGTCGTCGAGAAAGCCATATTTTCCAACGTCGAGTTAATGCAGCCCGGTCCTGACGCAGCAGGGAAGCCAGTTCTGCATAGCACGCTCGAAACCATCACGATCGATTCAGCCGACCGGCGTGCAGCCTATCTCGCGCAAGGACGTTTCGAAGCCCCTAACTGGACGCGCGACGGCGGCGCGTTTCTATTCAACCGCGACGGCCACATCGAGCGCCTCGCCGTCGGCAGCGACAAGCCGGTCGTCATTGACACGGGTCTCGCGACCCGCTGCAACAACGATCACGGCATTTCCCCCGACGCTACCCAGCTCGCCATCAGCGACAATTCGCAGGGCGATCACGAATCGCAAGTCTATCTCGTGCCCATCGCCGGAGGCACGCCGCGTCGCATCACGCAAAAATCTCCATCGTACTGGCATGGCTGGTCGCCCGACGGCAAGACGCTGGCTTTTGTCGGCCAACGCGACGGCGAGTTCGATATCTATGCGATCCCCGCGGCCGGCGGTGATGAGACGAGGCTAACCACCGCCAAGGGCCTCGATGACGGTCCGGAATATTCGCCGGACGGAAAATATATTTACTTCAACTCCGAGCGCACCGGCCACATGCAGATCTGGCGCATGAAACCCGACGGCAGCGAACAGGAGCAAGTGTTCTCCGACGACCTCAACAATTGGTTCCCGCACATTTCGCCCGACGGCCGCTGGATGGTCTTCCTCACCTATGGCGCCGATGTGACGGGACATCCGGAAAATAAAGATGTGATGCTGCGGCTAATGTCCCTCGCCGATGCAGACAAGAGAATTACGGTGCTCGCGAAACTGTTCGGCGGCCAGGGAACGATCAACGTCCCGTCATGGTCGCCCGACAGCAAACAGTTGGCCTTTGTTAGCTACGCGCTTGTGCCGGAAGAGAAGTCGAATCAATAGCTGACTTTGTGCCGCCCTCACTCCGGCGCCTGAAACGGCGACGCTGGCAATCCTTCCTTATTAAACAAATTGCAGTTCGGATTCGCGGCCCATCCGTAGCGAACGGAAACCGGCGTCGGTACTGCGACGCTCGATACGATCACCGATTCCCCCTCGATCTTCGCTTCGGCCGGAGAATATTTTCCGTCCGCACCGGCGACTTCAAATCCAGTAACCTCCGCGCCCTTCGCCATCAGCCCGCCGGCATGATCGAACCACACGCGCAGCGCATGTTCCTCGTGCGTGACCTGGCGATAGAGCGGTCCGGACCACTCGATCTTTTCCCCGAACGCAATCGCACGCGCCGCCAGCGCTAGCCGCAGCCCGACATCCTGCTTGTTCTTGGGATGAAGGTCCACTGCGTCGCCGATGTCGATCGTCACCGCCATGCCGGTATTCTTAAGCGCGAGCGCCTGCCGCTGCGCATCCCGCACCTCGGGCCAGAGAGCGTCAGGGGCCGTATTCCAGTTAGCGATCTGAACGAATAAAAACGGAAAATCTCCCTCACCCCAAGCATCGCGCCAATCGCGAATCATGGTTTGAAACAGTCGGGCATAGAGCGGCGCGCGATCCTGCCCGGAGTTGGCCTCGCCCTGGTACCAGATAACGCCGCGAATGGCGAACGGTGTCAGCGGCGCGATCATCCCGTTGTAAAGTGCCGCCGGAGCCCACGCCGCGAAATCAGGATGCCATTGACGCCACGGAATCGGCTTGCCTTCCGCCTTGGCCCGCTCGACGGCCTGTTGATACTCGCGTTCCTCGCGCTGCTGCCGCAAGACTGTGGTCGATTCCTCAGCCAGAGTCTTGGACCGAGCAGCGAAAACCGGCATCAGCCCGGCATCGGCAGAGAGCGCGTGCAGACTGGTCCACGACTCGGCCGCCGTTCCTCCCCAGAACGACTCGACCAGACCGATCGGAACGCCCAGCTTCTGCTGCAGATGGCGCGCAAAAAAGTATGCGACGGCCGAGGAGTCTGCAACGGTTTCCGGAGTGCACGCCGCCCACCCTTTCGACTCGACATTTTCCAGCGGATAGTCAGCGGGCTTGTGCTTCACCATGAACAGCCGAATCTTTGGGTTTTGCGCCGCCGCGATTTCGGTTTGTGCGTTGGCGAGCGAGTTCATGGCGAATTCCATGTTCGACTGGCCTGACGCGACCCACACGTCACCCACCAGAATGTCGTTGAGGGCGATCGTGTTCGTCGCCTTGATGTTCATCTGGAACGGGCCGCCCGCTTCCCCGGGAGAAAGATACACACTCCAGCGTCCGTCATCGTCGGCAGAGCACGACTTCGTCTCGCCGCGGAAAGTCACTGAGACCGCCTCGTGCGGCGCAGCCATGCCCCAGACGTGAACGGGAAGTCCGCGCTGCACCACCATGTGATCGGCGAGCAAGGTCGGCACAGTCGCGTCGGCGTGGACGGCGACTGAAAGCGCACCGAGCACAATCGAGAAAAAGGCGGTGCGCAGAACAAAAAGCTGGAAACGACTTCGGATCATCAGTTCTCCTTCTGATTGAGTCTGCAGGATTCTACCGCGCCAGTTTGTCGTCGAAGAATTTCGCCATCCGATCAAGCGCTTCCTCTGTTTCCGGCAACTGAAAGTGATACCAGAAAGCGTGAGGCAACGCCTCAAACACGACCAGCTGCGCATCGTCTCCGGCACGCAGCAAGGCGCGATGCAGCGTGGTCGTGTCGCTCAAGAGAATGTCGCGCGTGCTGGTGACGAGCAAACTCGGCGGCATGCCATGCAGATCAGCAAACAGTGGCGACAATACTGGGTCCTTGCGATCGGTCTTGCCGACATATTCATTGTCGGGCAGATGGTTGGGATCGGCCGGCTCCATTCGTCCGGGAAGGCCGTTGAGCGCGAACATCTGGCGCGAGTCGCCGACGCGGCTGAAATCTGCGAGACCGGAAAAAATTCCCAGCGCCGCCGGCAATGGCAGCCCGAGTTGTTTCAGGCGGACCGCCACTTCGCAAGTAAGAATCGCTCCCGCCGACGTGCCAAAGATTCCAATGCCATGCGGAGAATAAGTCTTCAGGAGTTCTTTGTAGACCGCGACCACGTCATCGACCGCCGCTGGAAACGGATTCTCCGGAGCCAGGCGATAGTAAACCGACACGACTTTGATCCTGGCCAGGTTTGCGATCGGGACGCCCTCGATCAACGATCCGGAGTCAGAATTGAAGCCGCCACCGTGCAGATTGATTAGCACGCGGTTGTTCGCGGCACCCGGTAGCGGCGTGATGACGTCCGTGCGCACGCCCGCGATGCTGGTTTCCTCGACGTTCACCGAATAAAGCCTGCGCGCCTCGTCGGAGTCCATCTTGCGCCACGCATCGGTGTGCGTACGGCGTTCAGCCAGGGTTTCCGGTGGGCCCACTTTCTGCTCGTCGAGCGATTCCAGCCACTTCTGCGCTTCCGGACTAATGGTCGCCGGCATGGGAACGACGCGCGTGATGTGCGCCGTGCCGTCGGGATCGAAAGTCGCTGAATCTCGCGCCGCAGCCGAACCAGATTGCGCGGATAAAGATGTTGCGGCCAAAACAGCAGTCAGTGCGACCGTTACCAGACCCGCCATGCTTGTGTTCATGGCGACATTTGTATCAGAGGACGCGTTCCAGAGAAAGATCAGAAGAGACGAGAGAGCGATCCCGCACTCATCACGGCAGCAGCCCAAATACGGCCACGCCGTTGGGTGTGCCGACAAACACTTTTCCGTTCACGACGATCGGAACCATGAACTTGTTCCCGTTTCCGAAGTGGTCGCGACTACTGGCAGCCTGATTGCTGTTGTAAAGTTCGGTCGCCAGGTTCGTGGCGTCGTAGGCGTGCAGCACTGCCGGGTTGCTGTTTTCCACCGCCCAGAGAATCGCATTGCTCGATCCATTTGCAGAAACGGTTGGCGTAGTGCCGGGATAGGTAAAGGTGTGGCTGGTCTTCGAACTCGGCGTCGTCGCCAGCATGGCATTCGCGATCGGAAAGGCCCGAATCGAGTCGCCTACCGCTCCGTAATAAACGGTGTCGTTGAAGATCGCTGGTTTGGAAAATACCTGGCCGCCCAGCGCACCCGAAATTTCCTGATAAATGTTGTCGGAGGTCGAGTTGAACTTTCCCATCGAATTGCGATCGACAACATAGATCACGGAATCCTTGCCGGCGCCCACGGCCAACTGGTGCACGTGCCCGCCATTGTCGGTCAAATCCATCAACACAACAGCCCCGCCCGAACCAAGGTCTTCATCCCGATTCGACTCCGCGACGGTTCCCGACATCGTGAAATAATCCGCCACGGTTAGAATTGGCGACGTCGCGAGCTTGAGAAAACTGTTGCCGAAGTCGCCGTTGACCGGGAAGTTGTTGGAATCGAGCTGGCTGTCGAAGCTGCCGTTGGCGTCGAGAAAATAAATGTCTCCGTTCAAATCCGCGGCCGGGGCGGCGCCCGACATCCAGATCGCACCGTCATTGCCGTTGGGAGTTACATCCAGCACTTGCGTTTGCTCTAGCGTCAACCCATCGTATCCGAGGATCCATCCCGTGTAAGGCGCGTCATCGCAGTGCGAAGCCCACATGGTGTAGAGCACGCCGTTCGAAAGCAGCAGCCCCGCCCGCTCTTTGTATTGCTTGGGATCGAAAATCACGTTGCCACTCTTGCTGCCCGCTCCCGTGCCTGGGAAGGTCGCCTGCACGGTCACAGGCCCGCCGAACAACTCCGCTCCCGTGACCAGATCGAGCGCATGTAGGCGCTGGAAATAATTCGATCCGCTCTTCGACATCGTCACCGCATACAGCGCGCCATTAGGCCCGCTGCTACGCTCGATGACCGGAGTCGACGTGATGCCGATCTCCGGCGTCACCTGCGAGCAGCCACGATTGTCGCTCGTCATCTCTCCGGCGCCCAGCAAAGAAACTTGCCACAGTGTCGTCCCACTGTCGGCGTCGAAAGCATAAACGCTGTCGTGCTCGGTCACCACATAGAGAACGTTATGCGTTCCTTTGCCGGGAATGCTAACTTGCGAAAGGTACAGCGGTTGCCCATCCACGAGGCCGTCGACGGAATAGAAACCAAGTTTGCCGAAGGTTGTGGAATCGACGTTTGCGGGCGTCAGCGCCGTTTCCGATTGATTGGCGCCCCCGCGTCCATTGTCGTATTGATAAGTGACTACGTCGACGGGCGCGGCCGTCGATGTCACAGTGAGCGTTGCCGCGGTGCTGGTCGCGTTTCCCAGGCCATTGCTGACCACCACGTCGAACTGCGATCCGTTGTCGGCCAGTGTAGTTGCCGGGGTGGTGTAGCTAGCGGACGTTGCACCAGAAATATTTGCGCTCGACTTTTGCCATTGATAACTCAAGGGCGCAGTCCCGGCAGCAGTGACTGTAAACGTCGCCGTCGCTCCCACCGTGACGCTCTCGTTAGAGGGCTGCGTGATGATGAGCGGCTTCGAATTCACCGACAGGGTCACGGCATTGCTGGTGACGCTGCCTCCTGGATTGCTGACGGTTACCTCGAACTGCGATCCGTTGTCGGTGGCGCTGGTAGCAGGTGTAGTGTAGCTCGCCGCGTTTGCGCCTGAGATGCTGGTGCTGCTTTGCTTCCACTGGTAGTTGAGAGATGTTCCCGTGGCGACCACGCTGAACGTCGCAGTCTGCCCGCTATTGACGGTCTGATTGTACGGTTGGGTGGTGATGACCGGAGGTGGCGTATTCGATCGAGTCGAACCTGAACCGCATCCCGCCCACAGCCAAACCGCCAGCATAGCCGCGCCGGTCGCTCCGCTTCGCCGGATTCTCCCACAAGAGGTGAAGGACATGGCGAACAACAGCCGGTGCTATGCCAGCGTATACTTCCCCCGTTCAATCATTTTCTGCGCGATCTGCTGGCGCAGTTCGATGGTGTTGAACGGTTCGTACTTCGCCAGCCGGCGCAGAATCGCAAGCTGGGTACGCAGCATGTCGCCGTCGGCGACCGCGGCAATCACCTTGCGCGCCTCAGATTCGACCTTCTCGAAAGCCTGCGTCAGATAGACGCGAGTCATGGCGATCGGCAAGGCCGCGCCGGCTTCGCCCTTTGCGTCTACAATCTTCTGCGCGCGCAGCACGGCCGACTCCATTGCGTAGGTTTCAATCGTCATGTCGGCAATTGCGCCCATGATTTCCTGCTGATCCTGAATGGCCTGCATGTCTTTCTGCGTGGCCGCGCCCGAGGCAAACAATCCGAGCTTCTTTGCCTGTCCTACCACCTTTCGTTCCTCGGGAAGTGCGCCCTCGAGTTCCTCAGCCATCGACGGACCCGATAGCACGTCATCCATCAGTTTCTTAATGGCGGGCATCAGCGGCAACTGCCCGCTCATGGCTCGCTTCAGCAGGAAGCCGGTAATGATGAGCCGGTTAATCTCGTTGGTGCCTTCGAAAATACGATTGATGCGGGCGTCGCGATAGGCGCGCTCGGCGGGATACTCTTCGACAAATCCGTATCCGGCGTAAATCTGCACCGTCTCGTCGACAACGTAATCGATCATCTCCGATCCCCAAACCTTGATGATCGAGCATTCGACGGCGTATTCCTCAATCGCCTTCAGCGTCTGCCGCGCCGCGTCGGCGGCCGATTTGTCGACTTCGCCCAAAGCCGTATCCATCATGCCAACTGTTCGATAGACCATCGATTCGCCGACATAAAGCAAAGTCGCCATGTTGGCGATCTTCTCCCGCACCAGTCCGAAATCCGCAATCACTTTACTGAACGCCTTGCGCTGTTTCGCGTAGCCGATGGCATTCTCCATCGACACCCGGCCCCCGCCCACGCACATCGCGCCCAGCTTGAAGCGGCCCACGTTCAAAATGTTGAACGCGATCACGTGCCCCTTGCCGATTTCACCCAGCAGATTTTCGACCGGAACTTTGCAATCGTTAAGAATAATCGGACAGGTCGACGACCCGCGAATCCCCATCTTGTGCTCTTCCGCGCCGACCGAGAATCCGGGAAAAGTTCTCTCGACGAGAAAAGCGGTAAACTTCTCGCCATTGATTTTGGCGAACACCGTGAACAGGTCGGCGAACCCCGCGTTGGTGATCCACATTTTTTCGCCGTTCAGCACGTAGTGCTTGCCGTCGGACGAAAGCTCGGCGCGCGCTCGGCAGTTCAGTGCGTCCGATCCCGAGGAAGCTTCCGACAAAGCATAGGCGCCGACAATTTCGCCCGCGGCCAGCCGCGGCAGATACTTCTGCTTCTGCTCTTCGGTGCCGAAGTACACGATGGGCAACATGCCAATGCCGCTGTGCGCACCCCAGGTGGTGGCAAAGCCGGCATACTTCGCAATGTGGTCGGCGATCACCGCGGCGGTGACCTTGTCCATTTCAAGTCCGCCGTAGGCCTCGGGAATCTCGACCGCGCTCAGTCCAAGCTCGCCAGCCTTTTTCAGCAGCTCGCGGGAAACCGAAAAATCTTTGTGCTCGATCTTCTCAGCGTTCGGCAGGATTTCGTTGACGGCAAACTCCTCCGCCGTCTGCCCGATAAGGTGGTGCTGTTCGCTGAAATCTTCGGGCGTAAATATGTCTTCGGGTTGCCGCGTTTCCAGCAAGAAGCTGCCGCCGGAAATCCTGCTCTTCGAAATGCCGGTCTTGGGAACTGCCGTGGTCGTTGCCATGTATCTCCCTCGCGAAGAAAACCGCCGAATCCGCGGCGGAAAGAACTCCTGTAATTCTAATGCCCGAGAGAAGGGAATGATAGGAGGGAAACTGCGGTGTTAGCGGGTGTTTCTTACCGGTATCTTCGGTGTTCGAGACGTGCGCCCATCGGATCGCTGCTCGGAGGCCCGCTCTCCGGTCGAAGGCACTCCAGCGACGATTCTCTAGTCACGATCTTCCCGCGATGATCCCCTAGCGATGGCCCACGCCCAGGCCAAGAGAATTAAATGACAACCCCGCCGAATAGCCTGGAACCCTAAAGCCCTTGTAGCGAGGGCCAGCCGGCAACCTCCGCTGGCACGCTTGATATCGGTTCTGCAGCGCCTGGTAGAAACCGGCTTCGCTCGCCGCCGAATCGGTGAAGTCTGAACATTGCTGCCTCGGACCCAGAACGCATGAGATTTGCCGATCTTGGTCCGCTTCCCGCAGGCGTTTTGCCTGCCGCTCCATCATCGTGCGCAATCCGCCACACTCGTCCTGATACTCGGTCTGCTGCAGGCAACCGCCCGTAGCCCAATATTCTCCGGCAGGGCAGAGACGCCGGACGCGCTCGTGCAGGTCAGTTCCACATCCGCTTCCCCCGTGGAAGTGTCCTGCCGGACAAACCGGGCACGGACCTTTTAAGCAGAGTGGCGGCCTAACTCTGGCGACGGCTTCCTTCGGCTCAGGTTTAGGCTCCGTTGGATTTGGCAACGGCCTGGGAACGTGATGCCGCAGAAACGAAAAGAAACCTCGCTTCTGAGAGGCCGGATCGGTTCCTGGTGCTCCTTTGCCTGGCGAATGAATGGAGCGCGCCGTATTCGAGTGAGGCGGGTTGGAGAGAGAGGTGCCGGAGTGAGATGAGGCCGATCCCGCACTCGAACTATGTCCTGCCGAGCTGTGACCCGTCGAGCCGTGCGAACTCGACCCCCCGCCGGAACTGTGGCCCCCCGAAGAAGCAGACCCACCCGATGAACCGCCGTGAGAACCACCACCGCCGCCGCTCGAGCCAGAGCTGGCCGAGCCGCCTCCGGAATGCTGTGCGAAAGTGTTGGAGGAGAACAGCAGGACGACCGCAAGAGCTGCAGGAGCCAAAGTGAAGTACAACGCCGAAAAGCTATCCTTGGAGAGCCTCATACAGCACCTCCCGTACCGACCGAATCATAGTGGCCGACCTTACCCGACGAATCCTACCGAGCGATCGAAGTCTCGTCTACTCTGAACCTTTTGCGTCCAATGACAGACTACTCCCAGACCGTGTCAAGGAGCGTAGCAATCGGGTAAAGATGGGTAGAAAATTGTGACGAAAGATCGCTTAGTGGTCGGCCGGTTCGGGCCCGCTTGTTATTGTTTTCACGCCATAACGCCCGACCGGCTGGCAAGTCGAATAGCCCGCCGGGTGCGTGGAGTCGGAATCCTTCGAATCGCGCGCCACAACGTAGCTGCGGATGGCGTAGCAGGTCGGGCCCTCCTCGCTCAAGCGGTCAATCTGGCTCTCCAGCAGCTGGCGAACGCGGAATTCAAGTTTGGCCTGGTCCGCGGGAGTCTGATCAGGACGAGTTTGCCCGGAGACCACAGCGGCCGTAGTGTCCGGGAATATCCTCCAGGGCTCGGTCGCTGTGGCGGCTGTCAGTAGGTTCAGGTTAGAAAAGAAGAACTCCCGGTTCAAACTGGGGCCTTTCTTGAAATGGACAGTAATCACCCCAGTCGAGGGCCACGAGCTTTGAGTCTGCTGATCCTGAGCGAAGGCCGATAAAGAACACAGCAGCAGAGTAACTGCGAGAACGCGGGCGAGAGTCATAGGAACCCTCCTACGAGCAAATTATAGCGCCGGACCCGATTCGACGCGTCGCATATATGCCAGTCAGACAAAAGAACCATAAGCGAAAACCACGAAGGGTACGAAGCTATCGCGCGTTCCTTCGCGAACCTTCGTGTCCTTCGTGGTTAAAGCCTGTGACTTCCCTCCAAGCAGTCCCGTTGACGAAGCGCTTGAGCCCATCCTTCAAGTGGACCACGTTAAAGTTGATCAGCAATGCGATCGATTTGCCGCTGAGCTTAAGGTACGAGATTACCTGTGCCTGGTGAACGGGCGAAATCGCGTCAACGGATTTGATTTCTACAATAACCAGATCCTCAACCAGCAGATCCATCCGGTACCCGAGTTCCAGTTTCACCCCTCGATAGACAACAGGGAGTCCGACTTGGCCTGCAAATCGAACGCCCGCCACCTGCAGTTCATGCTGCAAGCACGCCTGGTAGGCACTCTCCAGCAGCCCAGGCCCCAGCTCCGAATGTACCCGCATCGCCGCCGTAATAATCGCATGACTGACTTCCTGCGCGCTGATTCGTCGAATCGCGGCCGTAACCATGCCTTCAGGGATATCGTTTCTGCCGCCGATAAGTCCAGTTCATCTATCACGATTTAAAAAAACAAAACCCAAAACGGGAACCACGAAGGACACAAAGGTTCACGAAGGAAGCGCGTTGATCCGGTTTCCCTTCGTGAACCTTCGTGCCCTTCGTGGTTATTGATTCTCGAAAATCCCAGCCGCGCCCATGCCTCCGCCGACGCACATGGTGACCATGCCATAGCGGGCGTTCCGGCGCTTCAGTTCGCGGATCACGCTAGCCGTCAACTTAGCTCCCGTGCATCCCAAAGGATGCCCCAGGGCAATCGCGCCGCCATTGGGATTCACTTTCTCCGGATCGAGTCCCGCTTCCTTGATCACGCCCAGCGCCTGCGCTGCGAACGCTTCGTTCAACTCGATCACGTCGATGTCCGTCAGCTCGAGCCCAGCCATTTTCAGCGCCTTCGGAATCGCGAACACGGGCCCAAGTCCCATTTCTTCAGGCTTGTACCCAGCAGTCGCAAAGGCGACATATCGAGCCAGCGGCTGGATGCCCAGCGCCTTAGCACGCTCAGCCGACATCACGACGGCCGCCGCAGCGCCGTCCGACATTTGCGAAGAATTTCCGGCGGTTACCGTGCCCGTCACATGAAACGCGGGCTTAAGCGCGAGCAGCGCTTCGAGCGACGTATCACCGCGCGGCCCTTCGTCAACTTTGAAGGTAATTTCCTGACGCTTCGGTTTCGAGCCGTTCGGCGTGCTGAAACTCACCGGCACCGGAACAACTTCGTCGGCAAATTTTCCCGCCGCAATCGCCGCCAGCGCCTTCTGGTGGCTGCGCAGCGAGAATTCATCCGCCGCCTCGCGCGTGATGCCGATGCGCTGCGCCACACGCTCGGCCGTCAGCCCCATGGTGAGATACGCGCCAGGATAATTTTCAACCAGCCACGGATTCGGCGAGATCTTATGACCGCCCATCGGGATCATCGACATCGACTCCGTCCCCCCGGCCACAATCACTTCCGCCCCGCCACTCATGATGCGCTCAGCCGCCATGGCAATCGCCTGCAGTCCCGAGGAACAAAATCGATTGATAGTGAGCGCCGAAACCTCCACGGGCAATCCCGCGCGCAGCGAGGCGATGCGAGCCACATTCATCCCCTGCTCGGCCTCGGGCATGGCGCATCCCAGGATAACGTCTTCAATTTCTTTGGTGTCAAGTTGCGGCACGCGCTCGAGCGCTCCCTTAATGGCAATGGCCGCCAGTTCATCGGGACGAGTAGCGCGGAGCGTGCCCTTATAAGCCCGTCCCACGGGCGTGCGAACCGAAGAAGCGATGATGACTTCACGCATGAGATCTATACCGAGATGTATTCCGTAGTCGCGCTGGGCGCTGGAATCGGGTCACCGTGCTGTCGCATGCCCTCGAGATGGAATTCGACGGCCTCACGGATCAGTTCTTTCACTTCATCTAGCGTGGCGCCAGCGACGCCTAGGCCAGGAAGATCAGGTGCATAAGCGCCCCAACCATCGGGCGATTTTTCGTAGATGACGAGATATTTCATTTCAGCCCTGCCTGCTTCAAGATATTGTTCAATGTTCCGGGCGGAATGTCTACTGACGGATGACCCGCAACGGTAACTGTCCCCGGCTTCGCTGGATGTGGAACTGCCTGTGGCTCCCTTTGGTTCGTGCCAGGCGCCATCCTTCGGCTTCAAGACGCTTGATCACATCACGTACTTTCATCGCGGATGCCTTTGGGTTACTTCCCCGGCGCGAAAAAGAAATAGTCAGCCGTGTAAGCGCTCTTGGTTTCCGCGTCTTTGTGCGACTCGTCGCACGCGTCGTCACCGGGCTTGCCGCCGTGCGTGTGGACGCGCTGAATCGCGGTAACCTTGGCAAGCTGTCCTTTGCCGGCGTTGCTCACCACATTCACCAGCAGCCACGGGATGGACCCCGAATCGAGCGAGTCGACGTGCGCCGCGGCTTTGCCCGAGACTTCGCTGCCGTCTTTCAGTTTCCACGTCGGCAGCTTCGAAGTCGGATCGGCGAGGTGCTGCCCAATCACTTTGTCCTTCCTATCGCTGAGTTCGGCCTCGGGACCCTTGAGCGCCCATGCAAACTTGCCGTCCGCACCGGCCTGGCAGGTGTAGATCTGCGATCCCTTGGCGTGCAGCGAAACGACAGGCTCAAGACCAGCGGGGACGGCAATCGCATCCGGCACGTCGGGAGCAATTTCCTGCGCGGGCGCGTCTTTCTGGGCGGTGGATTGAGCGCTGACTGATGCGAGCAGAAGCGGGCCCGCCAACAGTACAAGCATCGGTAAGATAGGTTTTCTGAATATCTGCATAATCTAGTTTCGTCCTTTCCTCGATCGGAGTCTTAGTTCCTCAGTGTCTTCCCCGTCTTCAGCGTGAACTGAATTCTTTCCTGCGTCTTCTTCTCGCCGCACAGCGATTTAAACGCCTCGCGCTCCAGGTCGAGGATGTACTGTTCGCTCACCGGCGTGCCGGGAGTGACGTTTCCGCCGCACAGCACCTCAGCAATTTTTCCGCCCAGCTTCACTTCGTAGTCGGTGATGAACTCGCCTTGGCGCATAAGGTAGACGCCCATTTTTAGAGCGGCCAGCAGGCTTTCGCCGGGGGCGGGAATGTCGGTGCGCGGCATCGGCGGCTCATACCCGCTGCGAGCCAACTCCAGCGCGCGGGCCTTGGCGTCAGAGAGCACCCGCTCGCGGTTCATAGTGATGCGGTCGGCGTCAGAAACGAATCCCAGGCCGCGCGCTTCGTGTGCCGAGGTGGCGACCTTGGCGGTGGCGATGGTTTCAAAAGCTTTCTTCATGGCCTCCATCATTTCGACGGAGCCAGCCAACGCCTCACCAGAAACTTTGCCGCGCGATGCGGCCGCCCTGTCAACGGCCCGCAGCAGCATCTCTTTGCATCCGCCACCGCCCGGAAGCAAGCCGACGCCCACCTCGACCAATCCGGCATAAAGTTCGGCGTGCGGCTGGCGCGCCGCCGCATGCAGAGAAATTTCCGTGCCGCCACCCAAACACAGACCGAACGGCGCGGCCACCACGGGCTTGGGCGAGAACTTAATCGCCTGCGTCATCCCCTGAAACTGCCGGATGGCGAGGTCAACGTCATCCCACTCATCTTCCTGGACGCTCATGAGCAGCAACATCAGGTTGGCGCCCACGGAAAAATTCGTAGCGTCGTTGGTGATCACGAATGCGTCGAAGTTGTCACCGGGGCCGCCAGGTTTCAAGCTTTGACTAATAAGACCGACAATGTCGGCGCCCAGCGAATTCATCTTGCTGTGAAATTCGAGACAAGCCACGCCGTCGCCGAGATCGATCAGCGACGCTCCGGAATTCTTCTTGACGACGCCATTCGATTTCTTCGCAACCGTGGTCGACCACACGCCCGCTGGAACTTCAACCGCTTGCCAGTTGCCGGTGGCCAACTGCCAGAACTTACGGCCTGAAGCGGTTTTCGGATCGTCGGCGTACCACGACTTCTGGCCTGCACCGAGAAGCTTTTCCACGTTCGCCGCGACCGGCTTGCCTTCTTTTTTCATCCGAGCAGCGGTGGCTTCGACGCCAGCCGCATCCCACAGTTCGAACGGCCCGAGTTCCCAGTTGAATCCCAGCCGCATGGCGCGGTCGATCTCGACGATCGAGTCGGAAATCTCCGGAACGCGATTCGCCGAATAAGTCCAAAGGTCAGTGAGCGCGGCCCAAAGAAACGCGCCAGCTTTGTCGGCCTTTTGCGGGGCGTTGCCGTCGAGGCCGAGCAGCGTGCGCAGCCGCGTTCCCGTGTCGTCAATATTCTTCGCCATATCGAGCGCAGGAAATTTCGGCTTCTGCCGCGGATGATACTCGAGCGTCTTCCAATCGAGCGCGAGGCGTTCATCTTCCTGGCCTTCGCCGCCCTTCATCTTTTTGTAGAAGCCGCCTTTGGTTTTGTCGCCCAGCCATTTGCGTTCGAGCATCTTCGAGAAAAACTCGGGCAGGCGCAGATCACTGCGTTCGTCGCGAACATTGGTCGTCATATTGCTAACCACGTGCCCGAGAATGTCGAGTCCGACCAGATCGATGGTGCGGAACGTAGCCGAGCGCGGCCAACCCACAGCCTGTCCCGTGAGCGCGTCGACTTCTTCAATGGTGAGGTCCATCTCCTGCATCAAACGCATGACGTTCAACACCGAAAAAGTTCCGATGCGGTTGCCGATGAAGTTCGGCGTGTCTTTGGCGATGACGACGCCCTTGCCGAGATGCACGTCACAGAAATGTGAAACGGCGTCGATCAGGGCTCGATCGGCTTCGGGCGTGGGGATCAATTCGAGCAAGCGCATGTATCGTGGGGGATTGAAAAAATGCGTTCCAAACCACGATCTCCTGAAGTCGTCAGAGAATCCTTCAGCGATTTTGCCGACCGGCAAACCGCTGGTGTTCGTAGTAATTATGGTCCCGGGCCTGCGGATGGCTTCCACCTTTTTCAAGAGCGCCCGCTTCAGATCGAGGTTCTCGACCACGGCTTCGATGATCCAATCGACATCGGCAAGTTTCTTGAGGTCGTCGTCGAAATTGCCGACGGTGACCAAGGGGGCGAGCGATGTTTCCATAAAAGCGGCGGGCTTGGATTTCTTGGCGGCGTCGAGACCAGCGGCAGCAATCTTATTTCGCTCGGGCCCGTCCGCGCCGGCCGGAACAATATCGAGCAGGTAGCTGGGAACGCCGGCATTGGCAAAATGAGCGGCGATGCGGGCGCCCATGGTTCCGGCGCCGAGAACAGCAACTTTATGAATGCGCTTCATGAGCGAGCCTCGAGCAAAAAATCCCTACCACAGAGGGCACTGAGAGCACAGAGGATTACGAATTGGCTTTTGAACTTGTAATGGTAATGGCTGGGGGGTGAATTTATCTAGCACCGGAGAATGCTGCGCCAGAGAATCACAAGTCCGGGTAGGACTCCACGTACTCCAGCGCTTTGCGGACCATCTGTTTCTCCCCGCGGTAGGCCAGCAGCTTGGGCGCCTCTTCAAGCCGCACCCAGAGCGCCCGCGCCACCTCGACCCGCATCGCTTCCGTAATATTGTCGATGCGTCCGGACTCATAGCGCAGCAGGTAGAAGCTGACGATCTTGAATACGCGCTCGCCGTCGCCCCAGGTGCGCACATAGACATACTTGCTGTCGCCGAGCTTGAGGATGGGTTCGGCGGTGATTCCAGTTTCTTCGCGAACTTCGCGCAATGCGGCTTCGAGCGGCTTCTCGCCGGGGTCAATCAATCCCTTGGGCAGGCAGAGAACGGCCTTTGGTTTCAGGCTGACCGCGCGCTGGCCGGGAGCCGGGGCCGCGATGGGCTCACTCGAGGGTAGCTCGATGGCCGCCATCCACCAGATACCGTCTCGGCGTCGCAGAACCACCCCGCCGGATGAGATCTCTCGCATCATAGAGTTCGCAACTTAGCAGGAATACAGGAGTTTCGTCACGGGCCTGTTCTTCTAGAAAGCTGGTGCTAGGGTAACCGTTACCATACCTTCGCCGAAGGTTCTTCCCAACGTAACACCGCATGGCACCGTTGTGCCCTTACACCTTCCAGGGTGGTTGTGGCATCTTACATAATACGTTGGAGTTCCGGCCGCCAGCGGGCCGGAGGACGTGGAGTTGGCTGTGAAGAGTCTGGGCAAGATCATTCGATCGGTGCAGGCGTTTGGGCGGGAACTCTCCCGCAAGACTGCTCCGGCCCCTGCGTCCCAGATTCCGGCCATAGGCGTAGCGCTGGGCGGCGGCTTTGCCCGTGGCATCGCGCATATCGGAGTTCTGAGAGTTCTCGAAGAAGAAGGCATCCCGGTACGCATGGTCGCCGGAACCAGCGTCGGCGCGCTGATCGGCGCCTGCTACTGTAGCGGCCTGTCACTGGCGGAAATGCAGGACGTTGCCCACAGCGTCCGCTTTACCACCTTCGCCCGCTGGACGCTCTCGCGCTACGGCTTCGCTTCCAACGACCGCATGATTTCGTTCCTGACCCGCACCTTGAAGTGCAAGACGTTTGAAGAGCTCCGCATTCCTCTCGGCGTGACCGCAACCGACTTCAACACTGGCGAAGGCGTCGTGTTTCATTCCGGTTCGATCGTCGATCCGGTGCGTGCCAGCTGCGCCTATCCCGGAATGTTTTTGCCGGTGGAGATTCGCGGACGCTATCTGGTCGACGGCATGCTGTCGCACCCCGTGCCCACGCGGCCCCTGAGGGAAATGGGTGCGGACCGCGTGCTGGCGGTGCATTTAAAAGGCACATGGGCCAACGGCGGGCCACCCCGGCATCTTTTCGATGTGATCGGACAATCCTTCGCCATCGCCCAGGACGCCATGTCGAGTTTGTGGAGGTCATCGGCCGACCTGGTCGTCGAACCCGATGTCGCCGGATTTGGCTACGACGATTTCAAACGCGCCGACGATTTGATTCGCAGCGGCGAAGTGGCCATGCGCAAGGCGCTGCCGGAAGTGCGCAGGTGGATGGAAGCCCCGGCGACGGAGCCGGCTAGCGCGAACGCCGAAACGAAGAACAATCCTGCCCTGGCACGTCCGGTGCCCATGTCGGCAGACTGAACCGTTGTCGCTCCCCAGACGGCTTCAGATAATCTCCTGCTTTCTTGGCCGCCTGCCTTTCTCAGTGGTTAGATGGCTGGCATCGGTTTGCGCTTGACACAGTCTGTCCCAGAGGTAAAATAATAACTAGTCAGACTAGTCATCAAAGAGGGATGCGATATGGAAAAACCCCTAAGTCGGTCCCATGCCGTGAGTCTCAAGCCCGCATTGGAATCCTGGCAGGTTCAGACCGCCAAGGCCCGCTTCAGCGAAGTGTTCCGCCGTGCGCGAACTCAAGGGCCGCAGCGGATCACGAAACAGGGCAAGGAGGGTGTTGTGATGGTGGCCGAAGAGCAATACGAACGATTGGTTGGAAAGGCCCGGCAGCCGGTAAATATCGTCGACTTCTTCCGGCAGTCGCCGCTTATGGGCCTCAAGCTTGATCTAAGGCGGGATCGGAGCCCGGCGCGTGATATCGACCTATGAGCGGATTTCTGCTGGACACGAACTGCATCTCCGAGTTGGTTCGCAGCCGCCCCGAACCTCGCGTCGTCGATTGGCTGAGGGCGGCAGACGAAAGCCTGTTATACCTGAGCGTCCTGACTCTGGGAGAAATCCGCATGGGTGCCGCCTCGTTACCGCAGAGCAAGCGTCGCACCCAGCTCGAAACCTGGCTTGAGTTGGATCTGCAGGTTCGCTTTTCGGGAAAAATTCTAGGTATTGACGGTGCAATCGCGGATCGCTGGGGATTGCTCACAGCCCAAGCGAAGCGAACGGGCCGTCCGCTCGCCGCCATTGATGGCCTTCTTGCCGCGACGGCGCTTCACCACAATCTAACCATGGTCTCCCGCGACGTCAGCGACTTCGCAGGCGCCCAAGTCGCCGTTGTGAATCCCTGGGAAGCATGAAGGCATATTCTCAGACCACGACTTTCTCGGCCTCTTCCTGAATTCTCTTCCACGCATTCTCCACGTGCCGCGCCTGCGTGTGCGTCTGCCCTACGCACAGCCGCAGCGTCAGCTTGCCATGAAGTTTCGTGTGCGTGAGGAATAAGTCGCCGCTCCGGTTCAGGCGATCCATGATGGTCTGATTCGCCGCGTCGCCGCCCCTGTGGCGGAAGCACACCAGGTTCAGCGGAGCGGGTGCGGCCACTTCGAATCGGTCGTCGGCTTGCACCCAGTCGGCGAACCGCTGCGCAAATTGCACATGCTGGCGAACGTGGTGCTGCAGGCCCTCGACCCCGTAATGCCTGATTACGAACCAAAGCTTCAGCGAGCGGAAACGCCGTCCCAGTTGAATGTGCCAGTCGCGGTAGTCGATGACCGCGCCCGACTCCGTGGCCTGATTGCGCAAGTATTCGGGCAGGATGCTCAACGTCTGAATCAGGGCCCTACGGTCGGCCACCCAGAAGCAGTTGCAGTCGAAGCTGGTGAACATCCATTTATGTGGATTGAAGTTATAGCTATCGGCGAGTTCAACGCCGTTCTGCAAGTGGCGGAATTCCGGACAGAGCATCGCCGTGCCCGACATGGCCGCGTCCACGTGCAGCCAAAGATTGTGCCGGCGGCAGACCTCGCCAATCGCGGCAATCGGGTCCATTGCATTCGAGGAAGTTGTGCCGGTCGTCGCGCACACGAAGAACGGAGTCAGCCCGGCGCTGCGGTCCGCGTCGATCTGCCGTGCTAAAGCATCTGGCCGCATCGCGAGATTTTCGTCAACTTCGATCACCCGTAAATTGTCTACGCCGACGCCCGCAATCATCGCCGCTTTCTGTAGCGAGGAATGCGTCTGCGTTGAGGCGTAAGCCACCAACCGCCCGTCGCACCCCTTCTTGTTGCTGGCGTAGTCAGTCGCTCGCTCGCGCGCCGCCAGCAGGGCGCAGAGCGCGGCGCTCGAAGCAGTATCTTGAATGACGCCGCCGCCGGTGCTCGACGATAAAAATTTCTCCGGCAGCCCCAGCATTCCAACCAGCCAATCCATTGTGTGCGTCTCGAGTTCAGTGCACGCCGGGCTCGTCGACCACAACATCCCCTGCACGCCCAGCCCGGACGAAAGAAGATCACCAAGAATTCCCGGCCCTGACGCATTACACGGAAAGTAGGCGAAGAAATTCGGCGACTGCCAGTGCGTAATGCCGGGCAGAATCAACTTCCCAACATCGTTTAGAAGTGCGTCAAAAGGCTCGCCCTGCGCCGGAGGATTCGCCGGCAGCGATGCGCGAATCTCTCCCGGCTTCACTTGCGACAGCACCGGGAACGATTCGACCCGCGCTTGATAGTCCGCGATCCAGTCCACGACGGCGTGCCCGTGCCGGCGGAATTCCTCGGGCGTCATGTGAAACGATTTTTCGTCGGACAAGTCACTCTCCCAGTCCCGTTACTTCAATGTCCCATTATTTCAGTCGTCCAAAATACACGCGCGTTTTGTATTCGAAGGTCGCACGGCCAGCAACGGCGTGCTCGTCGACAATCCGCCGCAAGTCACGCAACATCGGCGCATACTTCGGATGCTCCGGCCCCGGCGCGTACGATGACGATAGCAACCGGCCCTCGATTCCCGAGTAGTCGAACTCCTGCCGCATGGGGAACACTCGTTCTTGAAACGGCAGCGGATCGAAGAACTGATTCACCTCGTCGGTGGTCTTCTCATGTCGCACATCCGCATAGTCTGTGCCGTAAGTCAGCAGGAGTTCTTCGTAGTCGCGCAGAAACGGTGTCGAATCAGTCAGCCGTTCGTTCCACAAAAGCACGAGCCACCCGCCGGGCTTCAAAATCCGGACGAATTCCTGTCGGGCCCGCATGCGATCGAACCAGTGCGCTGCCTGCGCCGCGGTGACGAAATCAAAGCTCGCGGCGGCTAGCGTCGTTTCTTCCGCTGTTCCCGGGGCGCTGGTGAACTTCGAAAATCCCGCCAGCAGGCCTTCACCCGCCTGGCGCATCTCAGTATTGGGCTCGACTCCGAAAACAGAATTTCCATTCTCCAGCAGCGCGCGCGTCCAAATTCCTGTTCCCGAAGCAATGTCGGCAACAACGTGATGGGGCGCAAGCCCGCATTCGGCTTTCAGCATTTGCAACGCTTCCGCCGGATAGCCCGGCCGATAGCGAACATAGTTTTCGACGCGATCGGAAAAGCGGCTCGTAGCGTTCGAAGCGGGCATATGGAATGTACTCCAGCAAGTTTTCACCTTGCCAGAAATTCATTCTAACGGCAGGATAGAACTGTTGTCCCTTCTTGCACGGTCGATCGAATCGGTCCGCCGGATTCTCCCGGCTGGAATTTCGTAGACTAGTATTTGCGGCAGCCGAGAAAAGAATTCGCCTCGGCCCGCAGCTTACCCACTATGCGAGTCGTCATCAAAGTCGGCACCAGCCTCATCGCCCCCGGCGGGCAGATTGACGTCAACCTGCTGCGCGGCATGATCGACCAGTTCGACCTCTCGAAGAATGAATACCTGATCGTCACCTCGGGTGCGATTGCGGCTGGCATGTCAGGACTCAGTCTCCAGAAGCCTCCGGGCAATGTGCCGCAGATGCAGGCCTGCGCCGCGGTCGGCCAGAGCAAGCTGATGCATACTTACGAGCGGGTTTTCTTCGGCAAAAAAGTAGTAGCGCAGTTGCTGCTCTCGAGTGACGACTTCACCTCGCCCGTGCGCTACCGCAATTTGCAGAACGCGCTGGCCGAGTTGCTGGCGCTGGGCGTGGTGCCCATCGTGAACGAAAATGACAGCGTATCGGTGCGCGAGTTGGAAGGCGCCTTCGGCGACAACGATGAATTGAGTTCTCTGCTCGCCACCGCTGTCAAAGCCCACTGGCTGCTGCTGCTCACCAACGTGGACGGATTGCTGGTTCCTGACGGCAGCAAGAAGCCGCGTCTGCAGCGCGTCGTGCGCAAACTCACGCCCGCGATTGAATCGCTGTGCGGCGGCAAGAGTTCGTTGGGACGCGGCGGCATGATTTCGAAACTGCGTGCCGCCAAGCTGGCGAGCGACGGCGGAGTTCATGTGGCCATCGTGAACGGTCGCCATCCCAAAGCCATCACGGCCGCGATGGAACGAAAAATCGGAACGTATTTTCCACCCCAATTAATGTCACGAAAGCGAAAGAAGAAAGACGCGTAAGAAATGGCAGCCGGTCTCACCCCAGCTTCGACGCAAGAAAAGTTGCTGCGCGCCCGCGCCGCCGCGGCGAAGCTAGCCCAGTTTTCCACGGCAGAAAAAGATGTGATCCTCCTCGCGATCGCTGAAGCCCTCGAAGTGAACGAGAAAAGCATCCTGGCCGCTAACCGCGAGGACGTAGAAAACTCCAGCCTCGAAGGCGCCATGCGCGACCGCCTCCTGCTCACGTCATCACGCGTCAAGGATATGGCGCGCGGGGTGCGCGAAGTCGCCGCGCTACCAGATCCCGTCGGCGAGACTCTGGCGGAATGGACCAAGTCCAACGGCCTCCGCATCCGAAAAGTCCGCGTGCCGCTCGGGGTGGTCGGAATTATCTACGAATCACGTCCCAACGTCACTGTCGACACCGCGGTGCTCGCTCTCAAGACCGGCAACGCCATCGTGTTGCGCGGCGGCAAGGAAGCGAGGCGGAGCAACCAGCGACTCGCCGAGATCATGACCGGCGTCGGTGGCGTGCCCGAGGGCGCAATCGAACTGCTCGATTCGAGCACGCGCCAGTCGGTCCACGAACTAATCAAAGCCCGCGGATTCGTCGATGTCATCATTCCGCGCGGCGGTGCCGGCCTCATCACGTTCGTAACCGAGAATTCCTCCGTTCCCGTGATCGAAACCGGAGCAGGGAACTGCCACATCTTCGTCGACGAGTCGGCCGGCTTCGACATGGCCGACAGCATCGTCATCAACGCCAAAACTCAGAGGCCGTCGGTCTGCAACGCCGCCGAAAAATTACTGGTGCACGAGCACGTCGCAACAGAATATGTCCCGCGGATTGTGAAGAAGCTGATCGAAGCCGGAGTCGAAGTGCGCGGCGACGGCAAAGCCCGCAGTCTGGCTGCAGGATTACACGTCACGCCAGCGGCCGAGCAAGACTGGCACGAAGAATATCTGCGCCTGTGTATGGCCATAGCTGTAGTGGCGAATGTGGACGAGGCCATCGCACACATCAATCGCTATTCGACGAAACACAGCGACTCCATCGTGACTCGCGACGAAGCCAACGCCCGCAAGTTTCTCCGCGGCGTGGACTCGGCCGCCGTCTACTGGAACGCCTCGACCCGTTTCACCGACGGTGCAGAATTCGGCTTCGGCGCCGAGATGGGCATCAGCACCCAGAAGCTCCACTGCCGCGGCCCGTTCGCGCTGCCGGAACTTACGTCGTCGAAGTACGAAATCGTCGGAACCGGGCAGGTACGGTAGGCAACCTTCATCGCCAGATCGGAATTCTCATCACATCAAAGTGATGGTCGTAGGTCCATACCGCCAACCCCAAGCGGGTCGCGATGACTCCTGTGACAGCATCGAACAACGTGATGGGCTGGTCCGCCAGAACTCGAATTCGGCCACAAGCCTGTCGATAATCTTCTGGAGTCGCATTGACTAAGGCTGCCTCGGTCATCTCCATGAGCCAACCCGACGCCACATCCCTGCCCAAGCGAAACAGAATCAGAGAATAGGCCTCAAGCAAAGTGGAGTAGAGAACCACAACCTCCCGCCGATCGCTGGCTAATTGTTGTAACTCTTCAAGGGCTCGCGCATGGTGCTCATCTTCGGGGTCGACAACTGCGTACAAGGGACCAGTATCGGCCAGTACGGCGCGCGTCATTTCTTCAAGCCCGTAAGGTAGAGATCATGATTGATACTGACATCGCTGCGCCCACTCCCTCTCTTCGCCGGTGTAATCTTCAGCGGTCGGTACTCCCGCAGAAAACCGCGTTCCCGCAGGTATTCGCGTAGGGCAGCCTGCACCACGGTCGTAAGCGCAGGGGGAGCCTCCTGGGCCTTCACGTAGTCGTCCACCGCGTTGGCAAGATCATCGGGAAGAGTCATCGTGGCTCGTTTCATGTGAGTAGTATATCACGTCTCTGCACCAGATGGTGAAGATGATGAAGTTGGTGTTGAAGGCGAATATTCAACGAAAATTGTCAACCCCGCGGCTCTCGTCACGACAGCAACCAGCGCGTGTGCTACCTTACTAGCTTTCAGCGCAGATCTAATGAGACTCCTTTCTTCAGCAATTCTTTCTTGCGCCATCTTGTTGTCCGCCTCATCCCCGAAAGCCGGCGGGAAAACCCCGGCCACTTCCTCCTCGACCCCGACCATCTTCGGCTTTCGCGATGCTGCCGCCGAGCAAGCCGTGGAATCTCGATTCCTGGGCGTACCCGACTCCAAACTGGCGGAAGAGCATCTGCGCATTCTGACTAAAGTTCCGCACATGGCGGGCACCATAGAAGACAAAGCGACCGCCGAATATGTTGCGGAGAAATTCCGTGCTGCGGGCCTCGAGACCCAGATCGTCGAGTACAAAGTGTGGATGAACTATCCGGCGGAAATCAGCGTCGATCTGGTTGCGCCTGCCGGAATCGAAATGCACGGACCCACACGCGAGCACGTCGACCACGATGCGTATCAGGACGACCCCCGCGTAGTCATGCCCTTCAACGGCATGTCGCCGTCGGGCGATGCCGAGGGCGAAGTGGTCTACGCGAACTACGGGAGTCCTGAGGACTTCGAGAAACTTGAGCGCCTCAAGGTCGATGTGCGTGGCAAGATCGTGCTGGTGCGCTACGGCCAGAATTTCCGCGGCGTCAAAGTCTTCGTGGCGCAGGAACACGGCGCGGCGGGGGTGATCATTTACTCCGATCCGGCCGACGATGGCTGGCGGCGCGGTGATAAATATCCCGATGGACCGTGGCGGCCTGACACGGGCGTCGAGCGCGGGTCGGTGGGATTCATGTTCGAGTTTCCCGGAGATCCGACCACGCCGGGTGTCGCCTCGACGTTGTCGCTGCCGGAGTCGCAGCGCATTGCTCCGCAGCAATCGAAGCAGATGCCAAAGATTCCGGTCACGCCGTTGTCGTATCACGACGCGTGGCCCATCCTGCAACACCTGGGCGGGCCGGATACGCCTCGCGAGTGGCAGGGTTCGTTGCCGTTCACCTATCACGTTGGCCCCGGACCGGCGAAGCTGAAAGTGCATCTCAAGCAGGACTACCAGTTCCGCACTCTGTGGGATGTCATCGGCCGAGTCCGCGGCAGTGACTTGCCCGATGAGTGGGTGGTCGCGGGCAACCATCGCGACGCGTGGGTCTACGGCGCGGCGGATCCGAACAGCGGTACGGCGGCGATGCTCGAGGCCGTGCACGGCGTCGGCGACTTGATGAAATCGGGCTGGCGGCCGAAGCGTACTTTGATCTTCGCCAGTTGGGACGGAGAAGAAGAAGGCCTGATCGGCTCGACCGAGTGGGTGGAACAGCACGAAGCGGAACTCGGGAACGCGGCCGCTTATTTCAATATCGATGTCGGCGTTTCTGGGCCGAAGTTCGGCGCCTCGGCGGTGCCGTGTCTCAAACAATTTCTGCGCGACGTCACAAAAGTCGTGCCCAGCCCGAAAGGCGGGACCGTTTACGAGGAGTGGCGGAAGGCCGGGCAACCGGACGCGTCTTCGCAGCAGTCTCCTGGGGAGACATTGTCGGACAGTCGCCGGCTTCCCGTGGCGCAAGTGAAGGGCGACGTGCCGGTCGGCGACCTGGGCAGCGGGTCCGACTACACCGCGTTCCTGAATCATCTGGGAGTGCCCTCGACGGACATGAGTTCGAGCGGGCCTTATGGCGTCTACCACTCGGCGTTCGACAATTTTGCGTGGTTCCGAAAGTTTGCCGATCCTGAGTTCGTTTACGAACAGGAAATGGCGCGCGTCTTTGGATTGGAAGCCGTGCGCATGGCCGATGCCGACGTTCTGCCCTACGACTACGAGGAGTACGGCAAAGAGATTGCCGTCTATATAGAAACAGCGCGCAGGCGGGCGGAAGATAAATTCGGCAACCATGTGCTCGATTTCACCGCAGTGAACGCCGCGGCCCGGCACTTTGAGGCCGCGGGCGTGAAGATGCTCGCGAAGCAGAAGAATCCGCTGGCGGATGCTTCGCGGCTCAACCAGGCTCTGCGCGGCACAGAACGCGCGCTGCTGGCGCCGCAAGGTTTGCCGCATCGGCCATGGTTTCGCCACGTGATTTATGCGCCCGGCGAATATACGGGCTATGCGGCAGTGGTGATTCCCGGCGTGAATGAGGCTCTGGATAAGGGCGACAGCGATCGGGCGCGGCAGCAGCTGGCGGCGCTCGCATCCGCGCTGGAGCGCGCGGCCAAAACACTGGAAGGGTCCCGTTAGGCCATGAACTCTGCTCACGTCCTCAGCCAGTTTCTGCGTACGCTGCCGGCTTCGGCAGTGGCAACGTTTCTGGCGCTGTTTCCGATTGTCGATCCTTTCGGCGGCATTCCGATTTTCTTCAGCATGACTTCGTCGTGGACGGCAGCCGATCGCAACCGCACTGCTGTCAAAACCGGAGTGTGGGTGTTTCTGATCCTGGTCACGTTTCTTTTCTTCGGACGCTTCGTGCTGCAGTTTTTCGGCATCTCGCTGCCGGTGATCAAGATTGCCGGAGGACTGATTGTGGCCAATACGGCGTGGGGGATGGTGACATCGACTGCCCGCATCACCCCGGCAGAAAGCCACGAAGCCGAAAGCAAGGAAGACATTTCGCTGACTCCGCTGGCCATGCCGCTCATGTCGGGGCCGGGCGCGATTGGAGTGATCATGGGACTGGCGGCTCATGTGGACAATTCCGCCGCGTATATCGGCATGATCGTCGGCGTGGCCGCGATTGCGCTCAGCGTGACTCTGTTTTTCTGGATGGGTGGGCCGCTGGTGCGGCGCCTGGGCCCTAGCGCGGTGGGCGCGATCAACAAGATCTTCGGCTTTCTGATTCTGGCCATTGCCGTCCAGTTGGTGTGGAACGGCATGGCCGACTTCCGGAACTAAGAGTGCAAAGAGCATCCCGCAATTTTTTTTCGCGGATGAACCCAAACTATTGATTTCAAATAGGTTGTCGTGTTTTGATCCCGGCCATTCTCCGTAAAATATTGGAAGCAAGAGTCTTGCTTGCAAAATATTCTGGAATAGAGAGTTAGCGGCGAGTTTCGGCGGGTGGAGACCGCTCTGTTGATCTGCCGGGTCGTAAGTGATCTGGGCGGGCACACTGTCAGTTTGCGCTTTCTGTATGCTCGGTCAAGGTCGTTCGTCACAAGAAGTGGGATTATTTTCTGCGGGGCTGTGGAAAAGTTTGGGCTGGGAGATTCCCAGCCTTTCGCAAAGAACACGACGAGATGGACCCTCCCGGCTGTGCTAGCATCCTTGGCCATGTTCACATCAAATCTACTGAAGTCGACGCTAATCAAATCCTGTGTGTTCGCGATTGCAATCTTCATTCTGTCGTCGCTGCTCACTGCCTCTGCGGCGGACTTGCCGAGCAAGAAGTATTTGAACCTGGCGACCGTTAAAGCCATGATCGCTGCGGCCGAGGCTGAGGCGCAGCGGCAGCATGTGGAAGTGACGCTGGTGGTAGTGGACGAGAACGGCAATTTACTTTTCCTGGAAAAGGCAGACGCCGCTCCGGTGAACACCCTGCAGTGGGCGCAGAAGAAGGCGCGGCACGCTGCGTTCTACCGGAGTCCGTCGAAGGATGCGGCTGATCTGGTGAAGAAGGGCAATGTGGAAGCGCTGGCCTATCCTGATTTTTTTCCGGGACAGGGAGGGTTGCCGATTATTGTCGACGGCCAAATCCTGGATGGGATTGCGGCCAGCGGGGCCAAGTCGGAGGTCGACGAGATGATCGCGCAGGCTGGGCTGGACGTGCTGGTGAAGAAGTAGGATTAACGCGAGGCGGCTTGGATTGCTGAGAGGCGGCGGGGCGGGCGTTCCCGAAGTATCTAGCGTTTCATTGCTGCTGCCCACGCCGGCACGGGCTCGAACCATTGATTTTCCGGTGGCCCAAGCACCGCAATCAGCCGGTAGCCTTCTTCGCTGGAGTTGTCGAACAGGATCGTATGATCTGCTCGTGATATGGCTGCCGGAAGATTTTCGAAACTTCGAGTGTAGCGGCGCCGAACATCTTCTTCCGGGACATTGTGGCCGCCGGCAAGAACGCGATCGCGGATGCGGGCAAGATTGAGTTCGACATTTTCCGTTCCGATGTAGACCAGCACAACCTCAAAGTTGCGTGCCCACGCATCGATCATCATTCGTAAATAGCCCTGACCGGAAAGCGTGGTTTCGACCGCGAAGCTGTCGCGATTGTGAATGTGTTCTTGGGCAGCGATCAGAACGTGGCGAGCGGCAGCGACAGCCGATGTTCCCGGGATGGTTGGCTGGAGCGCCTTGCCAATTGCGTCGGGGTCGAGAAGAGGAATGTCGTACACGAAACTGGAGCGGCTCGTGAACGTTGACTTGCCGCAGCCGTTAGCGCCGGCAATGATAGTAAGGCGAGGCGGGATCACCGGGCGTTCGTCTGAGGTTCCGGGGCGGACCCTTGGCGTGCCCGTTCCGCACGGATTTCCTGCAGGCGCTTGCGATTGAGGGCAAGCTGGGCGCGTGCGTCCTCAGCCATCTTTTTCGCGACTTCGAGCCAGTTCACGGCCATGAGTTGAGGATACTCCGACCCCACCCTTTCGCAAAGTACGCGAAAGGATGGGGCACCCGGCTAGGATGGCGCACCCTGCTACTGCGCGAGACTCAACGCCTCTTGAGCCGACGCATGGTTTCCCATCCAATCTCCGCTTACACCATCTTTGATTCGAAGGGTGCGCCACTGTTCGCGAAAAGGCGCTCCGAAATTCGAAATGAGAACTTCGTCGGTGGCAGAAAGACGAGCGCGGTACTGGTTCGGGCGTTCGGTTCCGTATTCCACGGGCAGCCAAGTTACGGGGTATAGCGTCGGCGTCACGCTTTAAATTCTACACCCGGCAGTAAGGGGATGTTTTAGGGGCCACGGGTCGGACGACTAGGGTTTCGCTGGTGGTGCTGGCTTGGCTGCTTCTTTCTGGGGCGGGGAAGCCGTCTGAGCACATGGAAAGGATTCCTTGAAAGCTGCTGCTGTCAGGGTGCTCTTAAGCTCGTGGAGTCGTTCGGGATGCGCGCGGAGCCACTTCACAAGGACCCGTCCCAACTGCAAGACGGGAGCTTTTTCTGGGAAGCAAGGCCCCATGAGGGTCTCAACGGCGTACTGTCTTATCTTCTCAGGACCTTCAATCTTTAGTCCCGCCATGCCGAAGATACCAAGGTTGACGAAGGTCAGTCCATAAACGTCCTCTGTTGCCTGAAGATAACCCGCACACCAAGAGAACTGCCCCATCTTCTCTGTGAGACTGTTTCTGCTTAGGGACTGAAGATACGGCGCGTTGTCAGCGACGTCCACCATCACGGCGCAATACTCAAGCAGCCCGTTCCCGTCCGTTGGAAGGTCGCGGGCGTAGACGGCTGTTGAGATACAACAGGCGAACACGACGAGGGCCAAGGTTCTCACAGGTGCCTCCCATCATCGGCTGACGTAGAGATACTTCTTGACCTTCTGTTTCGCTACATCGAATTGGTCAGTGAACCAAGCTTGCTGCTCGGAAAGCGTCGCCACGACTTTGTTGGGGTCATATCCGGGCGGAGATGACTGAGTGAAGTCGCGGTACTCGATGTTGGCGCTCCACAATGAGTGTCCGCGTTTGAAGATTTCATCGAGATAGGCAGAAATCTCTGGCTCGAATAGAAAGTCTGCCTCAGCCGTATCTCTTCGAAACTTTTGCAACTCTCCAATTTCTGGCTTGAAGTCCCGCTGCACGAGTAAGAGGCAAGCAACTACGCCTTGGTAGACGCGCAGCCGTCTATCATAACGGTCGAGAACGAGCTTCAGCTTGTTCCCCTGCCATTGCTGCCATGCGATGTAGACGGCGATACCGCCGATAATGGGTGTCAGAAGAGCCTGCAAATTCTGGAGCGCAAGCGCAACGTGCGGGTGGCTTGTCACGACGCAGAAATGGTAGCACGCCTACGCCGCAAGCCGCCGAGTTACGCTCGGCCGGACAGCCTGGGGCGGCTGTCCCCACATGAGCATCGCCTACTTCAGCGACACCAGCCTCTCCACCAGTTCCGAGTAATCTTTCTTCTCGATGCCGTGGACTTGCTTGTTGTATTCGTCGACCTTGGACGAATAGTTCATCGAGCAGAATTTGGGGCCGCACATGGAGCAGAAGGCGGCTTCTTTATAGTAATCGTCGGGGAGGGTTTCGTCGTGCATGGCGCGGGCGGTTTCGGGGTCGAGCGACAAGGCGAATTGTTTTTCCCAGTCGAATTTATATCTCGCGTAGCTGAGGGCGTCGTCGCGGTCGCGGGCGCCAGGGCGGCCGCGCGCTATGTCGGCGGCGTGGGCGGAAATTTTGTAGGCGATGATGCCGTCTTTCACGTCTTTCTCGTTCGGCAATCCTAAATGCTCTTTGGGTGTCACATAGCAGAGCATGGCCGCGCCGTACCATCCGATCATGGCTGCGCCGATGGCGCTGGTGATGTGGTCATAGCCGGGAGCTATATCGGTGACCAGCGGGCCTAGGGTGTAGAACGGGGCTTCGTGACAATATTCAACTTCTTTATCGACCTGTTCCTTAATCTTGTCCATGGAGACGTGGCCGGGGCCTTCGATCATGACTTGCACGTCTTCTTGCCAGGCTTTTTTCGTGAGTTCGCCTAGAGTTTTGAGTTCGGAGAATTGGGCTTCGTCGCTGGCGTCGGCTACGCAGCCGGGGCGGAGGCCGTCGCCGAGAGAGAAGCTGACGTCGTATTTTTTGAAAATCTTGACGATGTCGTCGAAGCGGTCGTAGAGGAAATTTTGTTTGTGGTTGTAGGCCATCCACTGGGCGAGGATGGCGCCGCCGCGGCTGACGATGCCGGTGATGCGTTTGGAAATCAGCGGGAGATATTGGATTAACACGCCGGCGTGGATGGTCATGTAGTCCACGCCTTGGGCAGCTTGCTCTTCGATGACTTCGAGCATGACGTTCGCGTTCAAATCTTCGACGCGTTTTACTCTGGCGATGGCTTCGTAGATGGGCACGGTGCCGATTGGCACTGGCGAGTGGCGGAGAATGGCTTCGCGGATTTCGTGGATGTTGCCGCCGGTGGAGAGGTCCATGACGGTGTCGGCGCCGTAGTGGACGGCAGTGTGGAGCTTTTTCAGTTCTTCGTTGACTTCGGAGGTGACGGCCGAGTTGCCGATGTTGGCGTTGATTTTGCAGAGGCTGGCCACGCCGATCGCCATGGGCTCGAGTTCGGGATGGTTGATGTTGGCGGGGATGATCATGCGTCCGCGGGCGACTTCGTCGCGGACGAGCTCGGGCGTCAGCTTTTCTTTGTGGGCGATGAAGGACATTTCTTCGGTGATTGCGCCCTGGCGCGCGTAGTGCATCTGCGAGAAATTGCCGGTCGAGTTTTCTTTCTTGCGGCGGGCCAGCCACTCTGCGCGCGGTTGAGGGACGCTGTAGCCGTTGCTGCCGTTGCCGTTGCTGCCATTACCGTTGCCATTGGTGGAAGTCATGATCGGACGCCTCTTTTTCGACGAGTCCGATTATAACCGCGTCGGGAGGCTCTAGCGGATTCCGGCAGTGGTGGGGTTGCGGGTGACACTGCAGGGTATGGATGATCCGCGGAATGTGCGGGGCTACGGAGAGACATCGCAGAGTGGTTTTCGAGGCCAAACCCCCGCCTGGTCTTTTTGCATCTTAACGTGGCTCTCGACCGAATTCCGGGAGCAACTTTTTCAGGAGGAAATCATGGCGCGATACGGCACGTTAGGGGATTATCGTTTTACTGATACGCAGGAGGCCGCGCTCGATATTCGCGGCGCGAGGATTTACGGACCCGGCGACGAAAAGCTGGGAGAGATTGACGATGTGATTTTTGATGAAGCGACGGGCGCGATCGTATTCGTGGTGGTGGACACCGGGGGATGGCTCTCCAGCAAGAAGTTCATTGTACCGCCGCAGGAAATCCGGCCATCATTGCAGCATGAGGACGACTTTCTGGTGGATCTGACAAAAGAACAGATTGAAACCTTTCCGGCCTACGACGGAACGGCGCTGACTTCGGAAGAGAAGTGGGCCGACTATGAACGGCGCTATCGTGCGAAATGGGTGGAGAGGCCAGTCATGCATCGCGAGGCCACCGACCGCAACATTACGCCAACAACGCATCAACAGGTGGGAGCGGGTTCCGGAACGATTCCATCGGGCGAGGAGGACACCGCCGAACTGGACGCGGGAGCGGAAATTACTCCGGTACGTAAGGAGGCGACGATGGAAGTGTCGCCTGCGGGGCCGACGCTGCGGTGGAGTGCATTTGAAGATTCACTGCGGCAGCGGCGGGAGGAAGTGCTGCAATCGTCCATTGAGAATTTGAAGCAGCACGACGCGAAACGGGCCGCCGGAGAATCGTCGACCGAACGCGAACGTATCGAACGGCGCAAGGCCAGTTAGAGCAGTTGATGTGGATGGTCCCGCTTTTTGCAGAGGCACAGAGCTAAAACTCTGGAAAGCGGGGCCGTCAGTGTTTGTCGGAAGCACACTTACAATTCCTTTTGGAATTTTCCTTTCCAGCCTTCTTCTTGATCGCGGCGAATCGTAGAGCATAGAATCCCAAACGTTGGTCCTCGTCGATCGAAGGAGAAATCTCGCATGCGTGCGATTCGTGTTCTGCCGGCATTCTTGCTGCTTGTGACCGCTGCTAGTGTTTCGCAGTCTGCTTCTTCTGCCAAGCCTGGGGCTGGGTTCAGCCTCGATAACATCGACAAGAGCATTGACCCTTGTGCGGATTTTTTTCAGTACGCGTGCGGGAACTGGATCAAGAATTCTGAGATTCCGGCGGACCGGCCGTCGTGGCAGAGTTTTTCGGAGCTGCAGGAGAGCAACCTGGCTATTGAGCGAGGGATTCTGGAGAAGGCCGCGGCGGGTGGGACGGCGCGCAATGCCGTCGATCAGAAGATTGGGGACTTGTATGGGTCGTGCATGGATGAGAAGGCTGTGGATGCGAAGGGGATTGCGCCGATCAAGCCGGAACTGGAACGCATTGCGGCGGTGAAGGACAAGGGCGCGCTCATCGAGGAGATTGGGCATCTGCATTTGGTTGGCGGAACGTCACTGTTCAGTTTTTCTGCGAGCTCTGATCTACACAATGCCGACCAGGTGATTGCGTATATCAATCAGGGCGGGTTGTCGCTGCCGGATCGCGATTACTACGTGAAAGACGATCCCGATAAAGTCGAGATGCGGAAACATCTGACGGAATTTGCCACGCAAGTATTTACGCTGGCGGGCCAGACTCCGCAGCAGGCGGCTGCATCGGCGGAGACTGTATTGATGGTCGAAACTTTGCTGGCGGCGGATTCGATGGACCGCACTAGGGCGCGGGATCCGAAAAATCGCGACCACAAGATGACGCGCGACGATGCGGTTGCGCTGGCGCCGGATTTTTATCTCAATCGATATTTTGCCGCCGTGGGCGCGCCAGGCTTTACTTCGTTGAATGTGACCAACCCAGACTTCTTTAAACAGGTGAACGGCGTGGTTGCGGCGCTGCCGCTCGATTCGCTGAAAACTTATGTGAGTTGGCATGTGCTGCGGGCGGCGGCTCCGTGGCTTTCGCAGCCGTTTGTGGAGGCTGATTTCAAGATGCGGCAGGCGCTGACTGGGCAGAAGCAGATACAGGATCGCTGGAAGCGTTGCGTGACGCTGGTGGATGGATCGCTGGGCGAGGCGCTGGGGCAGCGCTATGTCGAGACGACTTTCGGCGCTGAGGGCAAACAGCGCATGCTGAAGATGGTCGACATGCTGGAAACCTCTCTGGATAACGACATTCAGAGTCTTTCGTGGATGACGGACGAGACTAAGAAGCAGGCGAAGGTGAAGTTGCAGGCGATTCGCAACAAGATTGGATATCCGGAGGTTTATCGCGACTACAGTTCGGTCACGATTAAGAGCGACGATCTGCTGGGAAATGTGCGGCGGACCACCGAATTTGAATCAAAGCGGCAGATTGCGAAGATCGACAAGCCGCTTGACCGCAGGGAGTGGGGCATGACTCCGCCGACGGTGAACGCGTATTACAGCGGGTCGCTGAACGAGATTGTTTTTCCGGCGGGAATTCTGCAGCCTCCTTTCTTTGATAAGACCATGGACGATGCGATTAATTTTGGAGGCATCGGGCTGGTGATTGGGCATGAACTCACGCACGGGTTCGACGATCAGGGGCGCAAGTTCGATCCGACGGGAAATTTGCGGGACTGGTGGACGGAGCAGGATGGGAAAGAGTTTGAGAAGCGGGTGAGCTGCGTGGCTGATGAATATTCAAACTTCGTCGCCGTCGACAACATGAAGCTGAACGGGCGGTTGACACTGGGAGAAAACACGGCCGACAACGGCGGGGCGCGCATCGCGCTGGCGGCGCTGGAGCGGCTGATTGCGGAAGATAAGACCGGGAAGGAAGGGCAGAGCATCGACGGTTTTACGCCGGAGCAGCGCTTCTTTTTGGGTTTCGGGCGGGTGTGGTGCGAGAAGCAGCGGCCGGAATATTTGAGGATGCAGGTCAGTACCAATTCGCATTCGCCGGGGAAGTATCGCGTGGACGGGGTGGTGCAGAATATGCCAGAGTTTCAGAAGGCTTGGGGGTGTAAGGCGGGGCAGCCGATGGTGGCGGAGAACGCTTGCCATGTGTGGTGAGAGTAAGTCCCCACTTCTCGCGCAAAGGTCGCGCGAGAAATGGGGCACCGGGCCACGCGCTCTAGCTAGATTGAAGGTGGGGCTAGTACGATCGTCGCCCCTGTCGATCGGCACACGTCAATCGTGTGCGCAACGTCGGCGAATGAGAGGCGGACGTCTGCTTTCAGCAGAATGACTTTTTCATCGCCTTTCCGAAAGTGCTGCATCAGCGTGCTTTGCAGAGCAGGCCAGGAAATCTGGTCTCCGTTGATCTTCAAAATGGGCGGTTGCTGTCTGGAACTGAACAACTCCACGACGGTTACCACCGCGCCTGCGGGCGGAGTCCCAACCTCAACCTCCAAGCCTTTTGGCGCTATCGGGGTACCGGGTTCAGTTGATCCTGGTTGGGCTGTCAGCAAGACTGGCGAGTCGAAAAATACAGTGCGGCCTGCCTCGATGACCTGCTCAACAACCGTAAATGGCGCGCGAGCGTCGGCTTTGATGTAAAGCTTCTGGTCGCGGCGTCGGGGGATGGTCTTCATCTTCTCCGCCAATTCCGATGGAGTGAACGGATCGATTCCGAAGTAGACAGTGCCGTCGTCAGCGATGGTTACGATCCAGGCGTCGTGGTTGTCGGCGTCTGGCATAGGCGCAGCGTTGTTGGTGACAGCCATCTGTACGCTTACGCCACGCTGCAGGGTTGGAGACTGCGTGACCGACATCAGCACGGCGGCTGCGGTTAAAGTTGAAGCGAGTAGACACACGAATCGCATGTAACACATAGTGGTGCTCCTTTTCGACGTTATCGAAGTGGAAATGGCGCGGTTGAGTGGCTAGGGTTTGGCGCCGCCCAAGGACGCGGTGGCTAGAGTGCCGCCGAGGCCCATGGTTTCGACTGCGCTCGAGGGAACGATGACCATTGCGCCTTTTTCTTTGACGGCTTCGTAGAGCATGTTCATGGCGCGCAGGTGCAGGGCTACGGGGTTTTCGGCGTAGGCGGCTGCGGCCTGCACGAAGCTGTTGGAGATTTCCTGTTCGGCCTGGCCGAGAATGATGCGGGCCTGGCGCTCGCGCTGGGCTTGCGCCTGGCGCGACATGGCGTCTTCGAGGCCGGCGGGAATTTTTACGTCGCGGATCTCAACTGATTGCACGGTGATGCCCCAGGGGTTGGTTTTTTCGTCGAGAATGCGCTGCAGTTCGCGGCCCATCATTTCGCGCTCGGTGATCATTTGCGCGAGTTCGTGACGGCCGATGGATTCGCGGAGCGCGGTTTGCGCGCTCATGGTGATGGCTTCGATGAAGTTCTCGACTTCGAGAATGGATTTTTCGGCGTTCCATACCAGCCAGAAGACGATGGCGTCGACGTTCACGGGGACGGTGTCGCGGGTGAGCGTGGATTCGGCCGAGACGCTGGCCACGCGGACGCGCTGGTCCACGTAGGGGCTGAGCGTTTCGAAGATCGGAATAATGTGGCACAGGCCGGGGCCGCGCAGTCCGACGTATTTGCCCAGGCGTAGCACGGCGACCTTTTCCCACTGGCGAACGACTTTGATCGCGAAGAGAAAGTAGAGGCCGACCGCCGCTCCGATGATGGCTGGCGCGGGATTGTGAATTGCCGCGGTTACCGCGAGGCCGATTGCGAGACTGACTGCGAATAACAAGCGGGCGATGCCACTGACGTCGTTGATTCGGATTCTTGCCATAACTATCTCCTTTGTGTGGGACGAGCCTGCGCGGAAGCAGGCAACAAGTCGCGCAAGCGATCGATTAAATCTTCCAGGGTGAATCCGGCGGCGCCTGCGCGGGCCGCGAATTCCTGGGCCATCTGGCCGAGCTGGCGTTCGCGTTCGGGGGAATCTTTTTCCAGTTTTTTGTCGGCGATAAAGGTTCCGGTGCCTTGATGGGTTTCGAGCAGGCCGCCGAGTTCCAGTTCGCGATAGGCGCGCATTACGGTGTTGGGATTGATGGCGAGATCGACGGCTAGTTGGCGGACCGTGGGCAGCTGGTCGCCGGGGTTCAACGTGCGGGAGGCGATACCGCTGCGTACCTGGTCGATCAGCTGGCGGTACACCGGGACGCCGCTGTGCAGGTCGATGGAGAAGCGGGGCGGCGCGGGGGTGGTGTTCCTTCCCATGTGTGTCAGTGTACTACAGTGTTAGTACATTGTGTCAAGAGAAAAAATGCGGAGCGGGTTTTTGCTAACGGGTTCTTTTCGAAGAAGCCACCGGGCTGAAGCCCTTTTCCACCTTTATGGCCGCTTGACGCGGCCCTAAAGGGCCGCTCTTCCACGGTAGGGGCAGGGTTCGACGGAAGGCCGGAATTGGACGGAAGGCCGGAGTTCGACGGTTGGGCTTACTCTTCCACCGTGCGGCAACTTTCCCCGGTGCGGCTACTCTTCGACGGTGCGGCAGCTCTTTGGCAGTGGGATCTCTCTCGCGAAAGGCCAACTTCAAAAGAAGAAGCCCGGCTTGTGGCCGGGCTTTTTCTGCGATAGATGAATTGTTTCTTACCAGTTGTTCTGGATGATCAGGTGATCGACGATGCGGTGGGCTTCGTCGATGTGGTGGATGGCCCGATCGCGGAGACCGCGGACACCGGGATCATCTTCTTCGCGGGCAATATCGTTGTGCGCCTTGTCGAGCAGTTCTAGGGCGCGGTGGAAGCGGCCGCGGCGGTCCATGCGGGCGTCGACCGGCGGATGATCTTCCAGATTCTTGCCGTCATCAATCGCGGCACGCTTGATTTCGCCAATGGCTTTATCGATTTCTTCGATGGCGTGTTGTTCTTCGCGGTCCATATGTTCGGTCGCTGCCATCTGGCCCAGATGAGCGCGGGCGTGGCGCAGGTCGGTGAGGGCGTGCAGGTAGGCCGGATGGCGTCCGGGTTCGTCCGCGAAGGTCAGAGCGGTGCACATGGCGACAAAAAATACGAGTACGGCGCAATGTCGTACAGTTTTCATAGTCTCCTCATGGTTGTTTCTGGTTGTGGTTGAGTGGCCTTTCGGCGGAAATGTGCTTCCGTAGGTAGTAACACGGGCGTGCGGTGTTTGACTCGGCAATTCTAGGGTGTAGGTAGGGCTGGGCAAAGGTTACTTTGGTACAGGCTAGTGCGAGGGCAGGATTGGGACGAAAGAGAGCGAACAGTCTGCCGGAGAACAACAGGTTCCTCACCGGCCTTGCAGGCCGATTCGGAATGACAGAATGAGATGTGCCCAAACTGAACTACGACTGGAAAATCTTCACTTCGCGAGCTTGAAGCCTTTGCGGCGTTGGTCGCTGTAGCGCTGGAGGGCGTCGAGGATGATGGGGTAGGCCTCGCCTGGAGGACGTATTTCGTCGACTTCAACGGCTTTGCCTTCGAGCTGTTTGTAGTCCTGAAAGAAGCGGCGCAGCATGAGCAGGCGGTGCGGCGGCATTTCTGAGGCCTGGCGGTAGGAGTTGAACTCTGGGTCTTCGGTGGCGACGGCGATGATTTTGTGGTCCTGCTTGCCGGCGTCGATCATGGTCATCAGGCCGATGGTGCGGGCGTGGATGATAGTCAGCGGAACGACCGTTTCCTGGCAGAGGACGAGAACGTCGAGCGGGTCGTCGTCTTCGGCTAGGGTCTGCGGGATGAAGCCGTAGTTCGCCGGATAGTAGACGGCGGAGTAGAGGACGCGATCGAGGCGGATGAGGCCGCTCGATTTGTCGAGTTCGTACTTCACGCTGGAGCCGAAGGGGATTTCGACTACGCAGTCGAACTCGTGGGGGAGTTTGTCGCCGGGAGTTACGTCGTGCCACGGATGGATCATAGGAGTAGGTGTGACGCTCTTTTATTCTAGCGGATGGAGACGCATTTCTCTTGGTGACCGGAACACCGGCGGTGGTGCGGTTTGGCTTACGCGTCAGGCCGGTTAAGCGGGAGATCCCTCGCTTCGCCTGAAGAGCGGCTCCGCTCGGGATGACGCAACTGCGATTTTTGTGCGTAAGAATTCAAACCGCACAATTCGAACTACAGAATTCGAACTGCACCGCTACCCGATCTCCTGATTTCGCTTCTGTCCGTTCAGAAGTTGCGATTTACCAGACTCTGCAGCGGTTTTCTCGGACCATGGGCTGGCCGGCTTTGCAGCCGAAGGCTTTTTGGAATTCGTCCATGTTCACCATTAATCCGTTCACGCGGTACTTGCCGGGGGAGTGGGGATCGGTGATGGCGGAGACGCGCAGGTTTTCGGGGCGATCGTTTTCGCAGGCCCATTGGGCGTAGCCGACGAAGAAGCGCTGTTCGGGGGTGAATCCGTCGCGGGGCTGCAGGGTCATGTTTTTCGTCTGATCTTTCCAGGCCATCCAGGCGAGGATCAGTCCGCCTAGGTCGGCGATATCCTCGCCTTCAGTCAACTTCGAGTTGATCTTGATGTCGTCGACGACGGTGTATTGGGCGTACTGGTTGACGATGCAATCGGCGCGATCGGTGAAGTTTTTGGCATCGTCCTTGGTCCACCAGTCTTTCAAGTTTCCGTGCGCGTCGAACTGGCGGCCTTCATCGTCGAAGCCGTGGGTGAGTTCGTGGCCGATGGTGCCTCCGGTGTTGCCGTAGTTGGGGGCGTCGTCCATTTTTGGATCGTAGAGCGGGGGTTGCAGCACGCCGGCAGGGAAGTTGATGTCGTTCATTTGCGGGTCGAAGTAGGCGTTGACCGTGGGCGGAGTCATGCCCCACTCGCCGCGGTCGAGCGGCTTGCCGATCTTGTTCAGGTCGCGTTTTGATTCGAAAATCGTGGCGCGTTGCACGTTGCCGACGAAATCGTTGGGCTTGATGTCGACGGAACTGTAGTCACGCCAGCGATCGGGATATCCAATTTTGTTGACGATCGTGTGCAGTTTCTCGAGCGCCTGCTTGCGGGTCGCGGGGCTCATCCAGGCTAGAGTTTCGATGTCCTCTTCCATGGAGTGCTCGATTTGGCGGGCCATGAGGCTGGTTTTTTCTTTCAGCTCAGGGCTGAAAGCGCGGGCTACGAATTCCTGGCCGAGGGCTTCGCCGAGTTGCTGGTCGACCAGGGCGACGCAGCGCTTCCAGCGCGGACGGAGCTGCGGAACTCCGCGCAGCGTCTTGCTGAAGAAATCGAAATTCTCGTTCACGAAGTCGTCGGAGAGATAAGGCGCGGCGGCGTGCGCGGTGTGCCAGCGGAGGTAGGTCTTGAGGTCGTCGAGGCTGAGCGTCTTGAATTGTTTGTCGAGTTCGGCGTAGAACGCGGGCTGATCGACGTTGAAAACATTCTGCGGGGCCAGGCCGACGTCTTTGATGTAAACCGACCAGTCGAAATCTGGCGTCATGGCCTGCAGGCCCTTGAAGTCCACTTTGTGGAACAGCTTGTAAGGATCGCGGCGTTCGACGCGGGTCAGCGATGCCTTGGCGAGCACGGTTTCAATCTCGAGCACTTTGGCGGCTTCGGCTTTGGCGCGGTCGGGCCGGTCGCCGAGCAGCTCAAACATTTTCTGGACGTGAACGAGATACTTGTTGCGAATGTCGACCGACTTCTCGTCGGTGTTGGTGTAGTAATCGCGGTCGGGCAGGGCGAGGCCGCCGGCATTGGCGAAGCCAATCACATTCTGCGAGTTTTCGAAATCCTGATTGGAGCCGAAGTTGAAGAACAGTCCTCCGGATTGCAGCGAGGTGTGCAGGGCGGCGAGCAGCGCGGGCAGGTCGTTCGCCGATTGCAGGGCGGCGATCTGGTCAAGGAAGGGCTTCAGCGGCTTGGCACCGAGGAGGTTGACGCTGGCTTCGTCCATGCAGGCACCGAAGTAGTCGCCGATTTTCTGCTGGTTCGAGTTGCGGCCGGCGGTCTGCTTCGAGAGCTGGTCGAGAATGCCCCACAAAAATTGCTGGTTATCCTGATAGAGCTTGCCGTAGACGCTCCAGCGGGCCTGGTCGGCGGGGATGGGATTGTTCTTCATCCATCCGCCACAGGTGTACTGGTAGAAATTGGCGCAGGGGTCGGCCGTCTTGTCCATCGCGGTGACGTCGACGCCGGGGGTGTAGGGGAACGAGGTCAGCGGCTTTTCGTTTTGGGCTGACGCGGTGAGGGCGGCGGCGAGAAGGATGAGCAGCGGTAACAGAGTTTTCATAGACAGAGTCTTCATGGAGGTCTCCGGGCGAAGGGGAAGTTTAGCCGGAAGGGACGAGTGGGGCAAGGCGGAGGTACATTTAGATGTCCCGGCCGGCGAGGCAGTGTGGAATAAGAGAGTTGATGTAGCCTTAACGACACGCCGGGTGGTGGATGCCGGCCATTTCAACGGAGTTGACCCTGCTATGCGCAAGATAGTTTCGATATCATCTGCTTCGCTGCTGTTGCTCGCAACCTTTGCCTGGCCGCAGGCCACCAAAACGCCGGTCGGCCGACGGGGGCCGAGTGTCGCGGCCGGCAGCCAGGGCGTGGTGGTTTCCGGCAGACCTGCCGCCACTGCGGCGGGCATCAAGATTCTGGAACAGGGCGGAAACGCCGCCGATGCGGGGGCCGCTACTCTGCTGGCGCTGTCTGTGACTTATGTGGGCGCGTTCTGCGTGGGTGGAGAGATTCCAATTCTGGTTTACAGCGCTGGCCAGAAAGACGGCCGGAAAAACGTGAAGCTGCTGGAGGGACAAGGGGAAGCGCCTCGCGATCCGAAAGCGATCGCGTGGTACATGCAGCACGGAATCCCGGACGGTGACGTGAAGGCAGCGGCCGTGCCGGGCGCCATCGATGCGATCGTCACGCTGCTGAAACTTTACGGGACGAAAAGCTTCGAGGAGGTGGTACAGCCGACGCTGGCCATTCTGGACGCGGGTGGCCCGAGCTGGTATGTCGACACGGGCAGCGGGCAGAAGATCGAAACCGGTATCCACTGGCAGGCGGATATGGCCGTCACATTTCGAAAATTAGTCGAGTCGGAAAAAAGCGCGAAAGGTACGCGGGAGCAGAAACTGCAGGCTGTCTCGGACCGTTTCTATCGCGGCGACATCGCCGATGCCCTGGAGGCCTGGTATATCGAAAAGGGCGGATTCCTTCGCAAGGCGGATTTGGCCGCGCATAAAACTCCCGTGGTGGATCCGCTCGAAACCACGTACCGAGGCTACACAGTTTATAAGGCCGGTCCGTTGACACAGGGGCCTTATCTCTCACAGACGCTGCGCCTGCTGGAAGGCTTCGACCTGAAGACGATGGGCTTCAATTCCGCGGATTACATCCACACGGTGATTGAAGCGGAGAAACTGGCGCTGGCGGATCGCGATGAGTATTACGGCGATCCGAATTTTACGAAGGTGCCGATGCAGCAGTTGCTCTCAGACCGGTACACGGAAATGCGGCGCAGGCTGATCGATTCGAAAAAGGCATCGCTCGAGCTCCGGCCCGGTGATCCTTACAATATGAAACCGACCAAGCCGCCCACTATCACTGGGCCGTGGCACGGCGGAACCACCGTGATGTGTGTGACGGATAAGTTTGGGAACGTGATCGCGGCGACTCCTAGTGGTTTGTCGAGCACAGCGGGCGTGGCCGGACGCACGGGCATTATTCACGGAAGCCGGCTCAGCAGCCTGAACACGTTTGCGGGAACTCCGGACGTTATCGAGGCCGGCAAGCGACCACGAATCACGCTGAGCCCCACGCTGCTCTTCCATAACAATGAGCCTGTGATGGCGATCTCGGTAGCCGGTGGCGACATGCAGGATCAGGCGGCCATTCAGGTGATCCTCAACTATGTGGAGTTCGGCATGAGTCCCGAGGAAGCATTCAAAGCGCCGCGCTTCTCCACGGAGCATTTCATCAGCTCATTCGGGCAGGACCGCGCTCGGCTGGGCAGCCTCTCGGTGCCCAGCACTCTCTCTGAAGAAGTGCAGGCTGACTTGCGGGCTCGCGGCCACGTGGTTACTGTCGGGCGCGAGGGAGTGGGCGGAGTGGCGCTGATCGGCATTGATCCCAAGACCAGGCAGGCCACAGCTGTGGGTCCGGCCGCGGGTAAAATGGAATAGATCCGGGCGCAGCGGTCACAGCAAACGCTGGGCAGGGCGATGCGGAGCGAGAAGGGTTAGTGCGGAGCGAGAAGGGTTAGTGAGGAAGAATTCATTGGGCGGGTGTGGACCTTCGAATCTTGATTCTCGCCGGGGTGACGCGTAGAGTCTAGCTGTGGTTTCTCCACTCGGGATGCTTGAGGGCGGGCAATTCTATGTCGAGTCAGGCCAATATCTATCTCAAATTCGGCGGAGTGACGGCGGTGATTCTGGTGCTGCTGGGCTACCTGGCGTACAGCGGCGTGCAGGACAGCAAGAGTTACTATGTCACGATTAGAGAGCTGCACAAGATGGGCGACGGCGCGTACTCGAAAAGATTGCGAGTTGCAGGAAACGTGCAGCCGGGCTCGATCAAGCGCGTGGGCACGCACGTGCAGTTTGTGTTGATGGAAGAAGACCAGACGCTTCACGTGGACTATACGGGGACGGAAGCGCCACCCGACACCTTCAAAGACGATTCGCAGGCGCTGGCCGACGGGCGCTTCGATCGCGACGGCGTGTTTCATGCCAAACAGCTGCAGGCCAAGTGCGCGTCGAAGTATGCTCCGCAGCAGCCGGGTGCTGCGCCATCGGCCGAACCAGCCAAGACCATGACGCAGGTCCAGCCCAACTCCACTACCACAGCGAACTAAGTTATGCACAGGGTCGGCGGGTTTCAGCTCGCGTTGGGGCTTAGGCAAGTTCGTCTCTCCGGGAAATAAATTCTTTTTCACAGCCCATGGCCAATCAGTGTGCGAGATAGCCGACAGGTGCGAGCGCGTGGTCGAAATGTGTGATTGACTCCGGACTGGATTAGGCATAATTTTCGTGTGAGTTCAGTTCCCCCTGGACTCTGGCCACGCCGTCTCAATCGAAAAATGTGCTCAGGAGGATGCATGCGTATACGTGTGTTCAGTTACTGCTCTCTCACTTCGGCCCGCGGCGAAACCAACAGGCTGGTTAGAACCCATCGTCAACTCCTGCTGATGGCTGTAGTTTTGGTCGGCCTCAGTTCACTCGCCTTCTCTTCCACGGTGGCTGTCGGCACTTGCACGACGCTGCCTTTTTATTCGTCCATACAACTTGCGGTGAATTCGGTTTCGTCGGGGTCGACCATCAAGATTTGTCCCGGCACCTATGCGGAGCAGGTTCTGATTACGAAAAGCCTTACGCTCATCGGAGTGGGCGCGAACGGGCTTAGCGGGAGCGGCGCCGCGGGGCAGTACAACCCGGTGATTACATCCCCGGCCGGCGGCGTGACGGCCAACGTCAGCGACCTGGCTGGGGGCGACCCGATTTTCTACCAGATCGCGGTGGTGAACCCGACGCCGGCTTCTACGGTGAAAGTCAACATCAGCGATATCGCGATCGATGGCAGCAACAACCAGATTTCAGGCTGTGGCATGAACCTGACCGGCATCTACTACCAGAATGCGAACGGTACGATCAATGAGGTGGTGGCCCGGAATCAGGAGCTGCCTTCGGGCTTGGGCGGGTGTCAGGATGGAGATGGAATTCTGATTGAGAGCGGCTACGGGAGCGGTGGAACTGCGGTCGTGACCATCCAGAACAGCAGCGTCCACGGCTACGACAAGAACGGGATAACAGTTGATGGCAGCGGAACCACTGCAACGCTTACCGGCAACTACGTTATTGGACAGGGGGCGACGCCTGTGACCGCTCAAAACGGAATTCAGATCAGTGATGGAGCGAACGGTTCGGTGAAGAGCAACACCATCACGGATGATCTCTATATCAATCCGTCGGATTGCTCGACGACCACTCCCCCGTCTTGCTTCGGCTCCTCCGGGATTCTGGTTTTCGATTCTGGAGCTACGGTCGGCCATCCTCTTACCATCAGCGGCAACACGATCAGCAATACCCAGCTTCCCATCATCGCCTTCGGTGACAGCAACGGAACCGCGGACTACAACACTGTGACGGCGAACAAAATCACCAGCACGCAGGCGGCCGGCGTTTTTCTCGATGACGGCATCGACCTGTGCAGCAACAACAACATGGCTACGGGCAATTTCGTGTTCAACAGTTCGGGGTCGGGGATTCATATCGACAGCACATGCGTGGAGTCGACGGGGCCGTCGGGTAACGGGACGACCGTGTCTGCGAACACCATCAATGAAGCGTGCGCGGGTGTACTTACCGGAGGAGGCACAGGGAATACCGAATCCGGGAACATCACCGCTAACGTGGTGGAAACAATTTTTCCGGGCGATTCCTGCCCGGTGAGCGCCTCGGGCGATTCTGCGAAGAAGGCTGCGAGGCTGACGAAGACGACGAAACTCAGGCCGCTTCCGTTGCTGCACTAATGTGGTCAGTTTAGGCGAAGGCCGCTGCTTGGCGGCCTTCGCATTACTTTCCTGCCGAACGCTCACCGTTGCTGTTCCCACCTTTGCAAAAACTCCATGAAATCCATAGATTCTTTGCTGTGAGTGCTCCGATCATAACGGTGCGCGACGTCATCAAGCAGTTTGGTCGCTTTGCGGCGCTGCGCGGCGTGACTGCGGAGTTTGATGCGGGACGTTTTCACGCCATTCTCGGCGAGAACGGGGCGGGGAAGACCACGCTGCTGCGGGCGCTGGCGGGGCTGGCCCAGCCGACGCGCGGCGAGATTTTGATTTTTGGAAAATCGCCGCGGGAAGCTTGCCGCGATATTGGGTATATGGCACATCCGTCGCTGCTTTACGACGAGATGAGCGGGATGGAAAATCTGCGCTACTTTGCGGGGCTCTACGGCACTACATGGCACGCACGCTGCGCAGAGGTGATTCGTGCCGTGGGGCTCGATCCGGAGTTGACGCGGCCCGTTGGGCAATATTCGCAGGGGATGCGGCAACGAATGTCGCTGGCGCGTGCGATTCTGCACGATCCGCGAGTGCTGCTGCTGGACGAGCCGTTCTCTAACGTCGATGTGCAATCGGCGCGCGCGATGGTCGAGCTACTGAAGCGCATGTGCGATGCGGGGAAGACGATTTTCGTGATCACGCATCAGGCGCAGTTGCTTGAGGGTGTGGCGGATGAGTTTGTGTGGATGCAGGCGGGGCAGATTGTCGACCGGACTGCGAGCCTGGCGCGGGCGTCGGGTCGCGAGAGTGGGGACGCCCAGTGACGAGCCCAACAAGACCTCCGGCGAATTCGCTTTGGGCCGTGACGCTGGCGACGCTGGTGAAAGATATTCGGCTGGAGTGGCGCTCGAAAGATGCGCTGAACTCTATGCTGTTCTTTTCGCTGCTGGTGGTGGTGATCTTCAGCTTCTCGTTCGATCCTCTGGCGGAAGAATCGCGGCACATTGTCGGCGGATTGATCTGGGTGGCATTTCTGTTCGCCGCGGTGGTGGCGCTTAACCAGACTTGGGCGCGCGAGTTGCGGAATCAGGTGCTGGATGCTTACCGCGTTTCTCCGGCGCCCGCCAATGCATTGTTCTTAGCCAAGGCGCTGGGGAATTTTATTTTCGTGAGCGTGCTGGAAGCGTTGATGACGCCGCTGTTCGTGATTTTTTATAACCTGCGGGTTCTGGGTCCGGCGTGGCAGTTGATTCCGGTGGCGCTGCTCGGAACCTGGGCGCTGGTGGTGAATGGGACATTTTTTGCGGCGATGTCGGTGCGCACGCGCAGTCGCGAGTTGATGCTGCCGCTGCTGCTGTTTCCGATTTCGATTCCCGCCGTGTTGGGAATGGTGGCGGCTACGACGTCGATTCTGACGGGAGAAGAGTCGGCGCACTTCTGGATCGTGTTGCTTCTCACCTACGATGTGGTGTTTACTACAGCTTGTCTGGCGCTGTTCAACATGATTCTGCACGCGGAATGAAACGGCTTTTTCCCATCCTCGCGGCGTTCACGGCGATTTTTCTCGCTTATGCGTTGTATCTGGCGCTGGTGGTTGCGCCTGCCGACGCGCAGCAAGGCGAGGTTTACCGCATCATTTATTACCACGTGCCTTCGGCGTGGACGGCGTTTCTGCTGTTCTTTATTAACTTCATCGCGTCGATTCAATACCTGGTGAACCGGAAGCCTTCGACGAAAGTTGCGGCGAGATGGGTTGTGCTCGTGATCGGGGTGGTGGGCGTGGTCGCCTGTTTTCTGCCGCAGGTGCAGGCGTTGCTGCCAGCGGGAATGCGTCCGAGCGCGGTGGCGACGACGGTGCTGTTGATTCCGATATTTTATTTTTTGATCGGGTGGCTTTTTCCCGGAGATCGGCTGGACGTGCTGGCAGTGACGACCGCCGAGGTGGGCGTGGTTTTCTGTACGATCGTGCTGGTCACGGGGCCGATTTGGGCGCGGCCGGTGTGGGGCATCTGGTGGGCGCCGGGAGATATACGGCTGACTTCGACGCTGGTGTTGTGGCTGATTTATGTGAGCTATCTGGTGCTGCGGCGGTTTTCAAACAGCGCGCAGACGCAGATGCTGGCGGCGGCGCTGGCGGTGTTTGGCGCGCTGGATGTCCCGCTGGTTTATTTTTCCATTTGGTTTTTCCGGACGCAGCATCCGCAGCCGGTGATTGGCGGAGGTGGATCGATGGATCCGCGCATGCTGCACGTGCTGCTGATCAGCTGGATGGCGTTTCTTTGTTTTGCGTTTCTGGTGTGCTGGTCGCGGTTTCGGCTGGAGTTGCTGCACCGTGAAGTGGAAGAAGCTCACGCCATGGAATCGCTGGCGGGTGGAGTTGCTGCTAAGGCGAGCCTTCCGCTGAATCGGAGCCCGCGATGAACGCCATCAAATTTCTCTTTGCCGCTTATATTGCTACCTGGGTGATTCATGGCGTGTATCTCGGGAGCCTGGTGCGAAGATTTGGGCGGCTGCGGCGAGAGTTGAGGGACGTGGGAAAGGGAATTAGCCACCGCAGGGGCTAAAGCCCGTCGAATTTCGCGTTGCCGATGGCATGGCTAAAGCCATACCCTGATACGGACCCTTCGATCTTGTGCGACCCTTCGATTTTGTACGACCCTTCGATGACTCCTTGGCGGCGGGGAACTGAAGAAAGCCGGGAAGAAATAGGCGAGTTCGCGAATTCCCAGTTTGAGACCCACATCAAGAAGAAAGCGCGTTCACTCTTGTCACATCCGGTTCGGCCCCGTTAACTAGAGACTTGTATCAGGGCACGCCTTTAAGGCGTGCCGACGGAAGCCCCAGCAAAATGAACCGGCTTTAGCGGCTGCTTTATATGGCCATTCCGATTCGACACTCTCATGCTTCGCGCGCGGTCGCCGGTGCGCGCACATTTTTTGTGACATCGTCCATCGCGGAAAAAAGGAACTTGCTGCAGTCCAATCGATCCGCGGAGCTATTCATCAGAGTTCTCTACGACTATCGCGCTCAAGGAAAATTTCATCTTCATGAATTCGTAGTCATGCCCGATCATTTCCACGTGCTGCTGACGGTTGACTGCGTTATGACCATCGAGGGGGCTGTGCAGTTCATTAAGGGTGGGTTCGCGTTTCGGGCCGGACGGGAGCTTAGGTTCATGGCGCCAGTTTGGCAGAAAGGATTCTCAGAGGTCCGCATTCGGGATGGTGAGGCCTATCGGGATGTGGCGGAATATATTCGGAACAATCCGGTTGCCAAGCATCTCGTGTCAGAGGCCAGTCAGTTTCCTTTTTCGTCGGCACACGTGGGCTTCGAACTGGACCCAGTCCCCCAGGGGCTAAAGCCCGTCGAATTTTGCAACGCTGCCGGCATGGCTAAAGCCATGCCCTGATACGAAGCCTGGCGTGGGCAAAGCCTTGCCCTAGTACGAAGCCTGGCGCGGCGAAAGCCGTGCGCGATACACACCACGGTGTTGGCTATGGCGATGCCTTGAAGCGAACCTGGCGGCGCATGCGGTTCCTCAAGGACCTTCAGTTCGAGGCTTTCCATTCGGACTGGAGGGCGGTGAGGAAGTCGGGGCTGCCGTTGGAGCGGAGGAATTCGTAGTCTTCGATCATGGCGGCCGTGCCGATGCGGGCAGAGGGCAGCGGATGTTCGACGCGGATGACGCGGGCGGTGAAACGGACGCGGACCGCATCGGTCAGCGTGACATGGGGCGGGAAGGTCAGCGTGACTTCTAACTTGGTGCCGGCGGCGATGGCGCGGTCGAGGTAGAAGAAAACGCCGCGTGCGCTCACGTTCTGGGTTTCGGTTTGAACCTCGCTGAGTTGACCCGCGCCGGTGCCTTCGACGCGGACGATGGCGGGCAGGCGCATGTCGAACCGCCGCATCATCCGCCGTTCCTGTGAATTCGGTTGCATGCCTGAGTTCTCTTGCCGGGAACGTGCTCTTCCCAGAAAGGCGACCACGGAAGACGTCAAAGTGCCTCACCTCAAATGAGGCCTTACAGCACCTCAATGTATAGAAATATCAGCAGTTTGCAACAGCAAAATGCCCGGCTGAACTGATTCGGTTAATCTGTCCGGAATTTGGAATGCGACCCATCCGGGAGCCGCGGGAGGGACGCACGCAGGCGCAGGGCTCGATCAGGATAGAGCAATCAGGCTGCCATTGGGCGGCGAGTGAACGGCCAGGTTTCTCCACGAAGAATGAGCGGGTTGCGAGGGCGTTTGGTTTGATTGGTCGTGAAGTTAGTGCAATCGGTTGCCGCGAGAAGGTCATTCTTTTTCCGCCGCTTTTTCCATAGCGCGTGATTGTTGAGATGCATTCCAGGGCGCAAGGAGGGGGCAAAGCCAGGCAGTTGCGATGGGAGGTTCCCATTGTCGGACGCCAAAATTGTAAAGGAATGTCTTTTCGGTTGAAAAACAGAAAAAGCCAAAATAAGTTCTAGCCACGGCGGCGAAGAGGAGCACAGTAGGACTAGAAGGCCGAAGTGCCATTTTCGCGGTAGTAGGGTTAAGTCCCGAAATCGTCTTCTTCGCCGCCCCAACTGCACGCTGCGACCGCGACCGCCGCTGATCCTGATTTGCGAACCCCGATTCTCGAACCCTCCTAAGCATCCGAAAACCTCTGGCTTGGCTTCCGTGGAAATTTTGGCGGACTCTGTAGAATTAGGCCGCAGACTGCCACCGTCCTTTCCTGACCTCGGACTGGTTATGGCCAGAAAGAAATTGTTGGGGCAATGGCAGCAGGTGCGGCATCTTTCCGGTCCCGCGGCCGCATCTGACGAGACTTGGGGGCCTGGGGTAGTTTGGCTTGCGCGTTAGGCCGGGTAAGCGGGAGATCCTTCGCTACGCCTGAAAATCGGCTCCGCCCAGGATGCCCCCGACTCAAACTGCACCGTTACCGCGGGGCGGGGTGGCTTGACTTGTCTATCCGTCAGATGTTTAAGTAGTTATTTAATTTTTCCGCCAGTTCCAGTGACAAGCAAGCTGCGGGCCGGTCGCCCCGGGAAAGTTCACCGGCGCGAGGTCGGGTTGACTTGTGCGCCGTAGCGAAATCTCTCCACTGATCTGAGCAAGCAAAGATTCTGAGCAAGACTGATCTGAGTTGGACTGCATCGGAGGAACGAGTGATGGTTGATCGCCGTTGGTTGGGAACATCCGTGGTACGAGTTCGTGTTCTGGCTGCGGGGCTGGTGGTGCTCGCGGCAGGATGCGCAGTTCTCGGGTGGGGTTCCCGCTCACACCAGACCGCCGCGAACGTCATGGCGAACGCCACGGCCCACCCGGTAGCGATGGGGATTCCGATGACCGGAACTGGGGCGACCGTGCCGGCCATTCCGCTGTTGGCACCGCAGGGGCTGCCGGGCACCGGCAGCGCCGAGATGAAGTCGCGGGCGCGCTCGCTTTTCGCTGGGCTGCCGCTGTTCTTTGAGCCGAACGTGGGACAGGGACATCTCGACCCGGCGGATCTGCGCGCTAAGTTCGTGACGCGCGGTCCGGGATATAGCCTGTTTCTGGGGCCCGAGGGAGCGATCCTGAGTACGGTTGCGCAATCGAATGCTGATTCGAAGCAGCGCGATTCGAAGAAGTTGGGGTCGAGGCAGAACGATTTGGCGAAGCGCGAGCCGTCGGTGGTTCGCGTGAATTCGTTGCAGATGAAGCTGGCGGGAGCGAATCCGAATCCGACTTTGACGGGCGCCGATTTGCTGCCCGGCAAGAGCAATTATTTTCTGGGCAACGATTCCTCGAAGTGGCGGCGTAGTGTGCCGCAGTTTGCTCGCGTGCGTTACGAGAATATTTATCGCGGCATCGACCTGGTTTTCTATGGAAATCAGGGACGGCTGGAGTATGACTTCCAGGTCGCGCCCGGCGCAGATCCGGCGCAGGCCGAGCTTGAATTCCACGGCGCGAAACAGTTGCAGCTGAAAGATGGCGCTCTGCTGATTCGCAGCGAGGGCGGCAGTGTGCAACTGAACGCTCCGCGGGTGTACCAGGAGATTGCGGGGCGGCAGCAACCGGTGGAAGGCCGCTTCATTCTGCGGGGCGCCAACCGCGCGGGCTTTGCGATCGGGTCGTATGACCACTCGCGCGAACTAGTCATCGATCCGGTGCTGAGCTTCGCCACTTATTTCGGCGGCAGCGGGGACGAGCTGGCCACTTCGGTTGCGGTGGATGGAGGTTTCAACATTTACCTTACGGGCTCGACTACGTCGCCCATTCTGTCAAGCAACCCCGCCCAAGTACTTTTTCCTTCGACGCTCCAACCGGGACTGACGCAGGACGTTTACATCGCCAAGATCACGCCGCCTTTGGGCTCGCCGAATGCCGTTCTTGACTACGTGGCTTACCTTGGAGGCGACGGAGCCGATGCTCCAGTGGGGATCAGCGTGGACAGCGCGGGCAATCCCTACGTCGCGGGCACAACTTCGTCGAGCGACTTTCCGACCACCCCAGTCAACGCTTACCAGACCACACCCGAGGTTCCCGGCACGCACGTATTCGTGACCGAGATGCTGAACAACGCCACTACACTGCAGTATTCGTCGTATCTTTCCGGCAACGGCACCGATACTGCCAGCGGCATGACGATTGATACCTCGGGCGACGTCTTTGTCACCGGGACGACCACGTCGTCAGACGAGGGGAGCACGACCGACCAATTTCCGGCGAGCACGCTGCCGGAGGCGCTGCCATTTCAAATCTCACCCCGAGGACCGATTCAATTCTTCGTCACCAAGGTGAACACCACCGCGCCCCGTACGGGCAGCATTGCCTACTCGACCTATTTCGGAGGAGGCGACTTCGACACGACGCCCAATCCGATCGCCGTGGGCGGCGGCATTGCCGTCGATACTAATGGCATCGTCTATTTCACCGGCACTACGAACTTCCTCTACACGGGATCGAGCAGCAGCACCGATTTTCCCATCCTGAACGCCTACCAGCCGTGTCTGGATTCAGCACCTCCGGTATCGATTAGCTATCCTCAGTTGTGCACATATTCAACAACGGCACCGCCAACCGCGTCTGACGCTTTCGTGGCCAAGCTCAACCCGAACGCGCCGCAGGGAGAACAGCTGCTCTGGTCGACTTACGTGGGTGGGACGGGAGACGACTCGGGCGCGCAGGTAGGCCTTGATACGGGAGCGGCGAACGTTTATCTGGTGGGAACCACAGACTCTGCCGACATTAATCAGGGCATAGCGACGCTGAATACTTCCGCGGCGTATCAACAATGCCTGGATCAACCAGTGAACCCGGCGAGCGGGCAGCCCTGTACGTTGACCTCGGGTGGACCCTACCCGACCGACGCGTTTGTAGCGCGTCTGAGTAATCCAACCCCTTCGACCACGACGACTCCGAGCAACAACGTTTCGCTGAATTATTTCTCCTTCCTCGGTGGAAGCGGGAACGAAGCGGGACTGGCCATTGCGGTTGACTCGGCCAGTGGCGCGATCGTGACCGGATGGACGCAGTCCTCAGGACTGGCTGGCTCTGCCACCGCCTTTCCGGTTTTCCCGATATCGACGATTCAGAGCCAGCTTACGGGATTTCAGGATGCCTTCATGGCGCGACTGAATACAGCCGCGCAATTAGGGCAGACCAACGGTTCCTGGGCCACCTACTATGGTGGAGGCAGTACGGACGGGAATACGGTATTCACGGCAGGTACGGGCGTCGCGCTCGATGTAAACCAGAACCCCTACTTCGCGGGCGACACCAACTCGGCCACGCTGCAGGTAAATTCGGCATTAGAACCGACCAACAATGGCGGCTACGACGCGTATGTGGCCCAACTGCAGTCTGTGTTGAGCTTGTCGATCAGCGGAGTGCTGACGTTGGGGACGAACCAGGTCTTCGTCGACGCCGGGAATCAAGCCACGTTTACTTATACGATCACCAACAACGGGCCCGATGCGGCCAGCAACATCACGGTCGTGGACAATCTCAGCCAGACGTATACCGGGGTGCAGGTCAACTTTGTTTCGGCGAGCGCCAGTGCTGGAACGTGCGGTGGAGCGTCGACCAACGCCAGCGTCAGCTGCAGCCTGCCGACGCTGCAGTCGGGCGCGACGGCTACTGTCACCATCGTGCTGACTCCGGTGCCCTTCACCAATGGGATACAAGCGGCCTTTAACGGCGGCTCGGTGCAGGTGATGGGGACGGGCAATAATGTGCTGGCGCGTACGCAGGTGCCCGCGCAGATGGGCGACTATACGGTCGCAGTGAATCCTGCGAATCAGAGCGTCCCGGCTGGACAAACGGCGCAGTATGGGGTGGTGCTTTCGCCGCATCCCGTCTATTCCTCGAAGATCTCGCTGTCGTGCAGCAACCTGCCGGCTGGGGCGGCTTGCAACTTCACCAACAGCCCGGTCACGTTGATCGGGGGGGGTGGGTCTTCCACGCTCAACCTCACGACCACCGCCCGGCCTGTTCTTCCACCGGTCACCAGCTTGCTGACTCGGCACTTCTATGCACTGTGGCTGGCGTTGCCGGGATTGACGCTGTTGGGAGTGGGAGCGGGAAGCAACCGTCGCCGGCGGCGCGTTCTGGGAATACTCCTGTTCTGCGCGCTGTTTACGCTGCTTCTGCTGCAACCTGCCTGCAGCGGCAGCAACACGCAGCTGCCGGTCAGCGGAACTCCCGCGGGTACGTACCAGGTCACGGTTACGGCGGCGTCTGGCAGCGATACCAAGAGCGGCAGCATCACTCTGAATGTTCAGTAGTGAATGTTCCGTGGAGGAAGTTTTTTAGAGAACGTTCGGCAGATAATCTGGACTTTTGTTTGAAGTGCTTCTCGAGAACTCACGCTCCGGCCGAGAGCTTGTGATGGCCTTTGGATTCGGCAATCCCATACTGCCGGATCTTGTACAGCAGAGCCTTGTAGCTAATCTGCAAAATCGCGGCGGCTTGCTTGCGATTCCAGTTGGTCTGCTCGAGCGCGTTGGTGATGGCCTGTGCTTCCGCTTCGTCTTTCGCGGTGCGGGCCAGCGATTTTAATCCGCCCGGTTCGGCGGTGCGCGCTGAAGAATCTCCGTGGACTCCTCCATTGCCGTCGTTGCGGGGAATCAATTCGCTGACCGCCAGGTTTTCGTCGCCCAGAATCAGATAGCGCTTCAGGAAATTATTCAGCTCGCGGAGATTGCCGGGCCAGGAATGATTCTGACAGGCCTGGAGCAATGCCGGAGAGAGCGGGAGCGGGGCGCGCGCATATCGCTCGGCCATGCGCGTCATCGAGTGCTTCAGCAGGATGGGAATTTCTTCCTTGCGCTCGCGTAGCGGCGGAATCTGCATGGTGAAAGCGTTCAGGCGGTAGTAGAGATCCTCGCGCAGGCGCTTGCTGGCGAGCGCTTCGGGAATGTTGATATTGGTGGCGGCGAGGATGCGCACGTCGACCTTGATGACGGAGCGGCTGCCCAGGCGGGAGAACTGCTGGTCCTGTAAAACGTGCAGGAGTTTGGCCTGCAAGAGCGGCGGCATTTCTCCGATTTCGTCGAGCAGAATCGTGCCCTTGTTGCAGAGTTCGAACTTGCCGGGTTTGGCGTGGGTCGCGCCGGTGAATGCGCCGGGCTCGTAGCCGAACAATTCGCTCTCCAGCAGGTCGCCCGGAACGGCGGCGCAGTTGACCTTGAGGAAAGTGCGGTGGGCGCGGGGCGAAAGTTTGTGGATCAGGCGGCCCAGAACTTCTTTGCCGGTGCCGCTTTCGCCGAGCAGCAGAACGGGAATGTCGACATTGGCCACCAGCGCGGCCTGCGATCGGATCTTGCGCATCTGCGGGCTGGCTGCGATGAAGAAAACGTCCTCGGAAAGTTCCTCGACTTCTCCGCTGTAAGTTTGCTTTCCCTGGCCGAGGCTCAGATCGATAACGGCATCGAGTTCGGCTTTTTGAAACGGTTTGGTCAGGTAATCCTGCGCGCCCAGCTTCATGGCGTGCACAACTTTGCGCGTATCGTTGACGCAGGAGAGCATGACAACCTTTACGCCGGGCTGGATCTGGCGGAGTTTCTCGAGAGTCTCCAGGCCATCGATGCCGGGCATGAGCACGTCGAGCAGAACCAGGTCGGGCCGCGAACCTTTTTCGACGAGCGCGAGGGCTTCCTCGCCGGTGGTCGCAGTCTCGACTTTATAGTCGTCCACTTCGAGCAGCGTCTTGATGTAACGCAGCATGCCGGGTTCGTCGTCGACCAGCAGGATCTTGGCGGTTGGCTTCATCGGTTTTTCCCCTTGCTGGCCGCGACGCCGGGCTTGTATGGAATGAGGAAAGAAAATTTGCAGCCCGCGCCGGGATCGCTCTCAACCCAGATTTTTCCTGACATGCCCTGCACTAAGCGGCGCGCGATGGCGAGGCCGAGTCCCATGCCTTCCTGACTGGCGCTGCCGGGCAGGCGAAAAAAATCGTCAAAAACTTCGAGATGGAATTCCGCGGGAATTCCGGGCCCGGTATCGGAAACGCTGACTTTGACCGAGTTGGGGTGGGTTACGTTCTGGCGGCGGCGCTCGGCGGTCGACGGCTGAGCTGCGGCGCGGCGTTCCCACATGTGCGGCTCGGCATGCAGCCACACCGTGCCGCCCGCGGGCGTGAACTTGAATGAATTTTCCAGCAGGTTCGAAATGATGCGCTCCAGCTTCGGAGAATCGAAAGAAAAGATCGGCAACTTGTCGTTGGCCAGGAAATAGAGCGCGAGCCGTTTTTCCTGAAAGCGATTGGACCACATGCGGCAAACTTCAGAGAGACAATCGTTGATGTTGCCGGCCTCGAACTGCATGCGCAGGCCGCCGGTTTCGAGAGCGCTGTAGGTGAGGAAATCCTGGATGAATTGTTGCAGGCGTTTTCCGCTGGCCTGCATGTCGCGCAGAACTTCGCGCTGGCGCTCGTTGAGCGAACCGAGTTTTTCGTTCTGCAGCAATTCAACGTAGCCGTTCAAAATCGACAGCGGCGTTTTGAGATCGTGAGCGGCCGAGGCCAGAGCGTTGGTAGTGCGCTGGAAACGGTCGCGCAGCTCCTTGTACTCCTGGAGCAGGTTTTCCGGGTTGGGCACATCGCCGTCAGGACGGGGAGCGGCAGCAGTGGCTGGCATGGGCTTCGAAGTTCCTTCCGCGTCAGAAACACACGTATTCTTATGGGCAGAGGCCATTGGGGAACCACCACAGGTTGACGGGGAGAGGGGAAAATGCACTCGAAATCTCCAGACGAGTGCCGATTACAAAATCCTATTTCAGGGCCAATATGTTGTCAACCAAAAATGCACGGGAATTACCCAAGTGTAGCAAAAGCTTGCACTTTTGCGAGTTTTGAGCCGGAGTGGCGGGCTATGTAAAAGCGAATACGAGGCGAAGATAGCAGCCGGAAACTGCCAGTCCGTTGCCGGTTTTGCAGTCCGGGAGGCACGTACCTTGGTTTTGTTTCGGGGTTTGACCGCGGATTTGCCGGACATTTGGCCCCTAAGGTGCTCCCTGAGGGGTTGGTTCAGCACGATGGAGAGCTCTGCATGCGCGGTCTGAGGGCGGTCAGTGAGCGGCGGAAGTGGGCTCGATTACCGCTTGCGATCCCCGTCTTTGTTCGCGGCCGCGATGCGAAGGGCACAGAATTTCTGGAATTTGCCACCGCATTGAACGTGAGCGCGGGGGGAATGCTGGTCGCGATCCGCCGGGTTCTGCCTGCAATCCTGCAGTTGCGGCTGGAAATTCCCAGCGCCCCGGTAGCTTCATTGGCCCTTTTGCCGCGGGCGTCTCGAACTCTGCGCGCCAAGGCGCTGCGCAGCACACAGGCCGACGGCTATTATTTGCTTGGTCTGAAGTTCATGCGCCCGCTCCTGCTTGCGCCCGTGAGCACTCCCCGGCGGCGGAAAATTGCTTCAGCGGTGTGAAAATGTTTGCGCAAGACCCCGCCCAAGGTGTTACTGTAGTCCTAATCCCCTGATTACCAGGGCATACCCGCCTGGCTCTTTGGTAAGTTGATACTCCTCAACTACATAAGCTAGATTTGAGTGGTTCGTGCCAGGCCAGATACCTTTGGCTCTCCGGGTGCTAGTTCAGGGTATCTCCCCCCACTTGGTAAAAATCCGCCATGACAACTAGCAGTGTTAATACGCTTGCGCAGCCTTTGGGGGAAATGCCGCCCGACACCATTGTTTTTGGGCATACCGAGGCCATGCAGGCCGTTCGCGACCGGCTCACGAAACTTGCGAGCGCCAACGTTCCGGTGCTGATCCAGGGTGAGAGTGGGACGGGCAAAGACATTATCGCGCGCATGATTCATGCGGCGTCGCCGTGGCGGACCGGGCCCTGGGTGAAAGTGAATTGCCCGGCGATTCCGGGCACGCTGCTCGAAAGCGAATTGTTCGGTTACGAAAAAGGCGCGTTCACCGGCGCGTACGGAATGAAGCCGGGGCGCGTGGAGATGGCGCATCGCGGCACGCTTTTTCTCGACGAGATTTCCGAGCTGGATATGTCGCTGCAGTCGAAGTTACTGCAATTGCTGCAGGACGGCCAGTTCTGCCGCATCGGCGCGCAGGAAGACAAGAAAGTGGAAGTGCGCGTGGTGTGCGCGACCAACCGCAAGCTGGAGCAGGAAATTGAAAACGGTACGTTCCGGTCGGATCTGTTTTACCGCATCAACGTGGTGAACATTCACCTGCCTCCGCTGCGGGAACGGGCGAGCGACATACCTGAGCTGGTGACATATTTTCTTGACTATCACAATCGGAAATATAATTGCCGGGCGCGCGCAATCTCCGGCGAACTGATGGCGCAGTTGGGCAAATATCATTGGCCGGGCAATATTCGCGAACTGGAAAACCTGATCAAGCGCTACGTGATTCTGGGCAGCGAAGAAGTGATCTCGTCGGATCTGACGCCTGCGCCGACCGATTTCTTCAATGCTGAAATTCCAGTCGACGGGCAGGTCAATCTGAAGAAGCTGACCCGCCAGGCGGTGCGCGAGCTGGAGCGGAAGGTGATTCTGAAAGTTCTGCAGAATTGCCACTGGAACAGGAAGCAGGCGGCGCGGGCGTTGAGCATCAGCTACCGGGCTTTGCTCTATAAGATTCGCGACGCCGGGCTGCCCTCCAACCGGATGGTCAAACGGCGGGAAGCGGACACTCCTAAGCCGGGCGTAGCTGCCGACTAAACGCGCCGCGCTGCCGCGCCATTTGCCGCGCCCCGCGCGGATTCTACAGGATTCACCTGATGCGGAGTTCTGGGCATTGTTGCGCATTTGTTTTCACTCCCATCCCGGCGCTTCGTTAGCAAATCTCTTATAAGTGCTTATTTTCCGCCCGCTTACTCGGAGACCCGTTTTGGTACTCCAGGTGCACGCCTACGGGTAAGAGTCCCGTTGTAGGTATTCGCCAATCCCATGAACGTTTGCGCGGCTTCAATCACCAGAACCCCCGACGAAATGACCCTATGCGGTAGGAGAAAGATCATGAAGAAAATCCTTTTGCTGGCTGTGCTGGCGCTGGCGTTGCCAGTTGCGATGTTTGCCGACAGTAGCATTGATTACACCAACAGCGGCGGCGTCTTATCGGGTTCGAGCGCAGGACTTTCGTTGAGCGGGTCCATCTTAATTGCGGTGAATGGTCTGAATGGAGGCGGGCTGCTCTCCGGTTCCGACCTGGGCAGCGTGAGCTTTACGACGGGAGCTCTAATCAGCGGTTCGCTGCAAATGGGCGGCACGTTCGCCAGCGGCGGGTCGTTCAGCATCACCGGAAACGGCACCAACGGAGTTCCCGACGGCGCTTTGTTTACAGGAAGTTTTTCCGGACCCGTGACCTGGACGATGGTGACTCTGGCCAATGGAACGCATAACTACACCTTAACTGGCACGATTTCAGGATGGAACGGCTCAGGCGTAGCCACTCAAGGCGTGACCGTGCAGTTGACAGTTAACACGGGCAAGGGCTTCTTCAACGGCAGCACCAGGATTTCCAGCGGTGACACGAGCGGGAGCGTCGCGGTTCCTGAACCGGGTTCGCTCACCCTGTTGGGAAGCGGATTGCTCTGTCTGGCTGGATTGGTCCGTCGCAAAATGAATAGCTAAATATTTGCATTGGCTTTGCGCCAGCAAAAAAGAACCCCGCTGCGAGCGGGGTTTTTCTTTTGCTGGCCGGTTTCGATGCATGCCGGGTGCGAAGGCCTAGCTGCGGAGCTCAGACAGCGCTTTGCGGGCATTGTCGTTCTTAGGGTCAAGCCTCACGGCTTTTTCCAACTGCTGCACGGCCAAAGCGGTCTGCTTATTTTTCTGATAGGCGATGCCGAGGTGGTAATGGAGATCGGCATGATCGGGTTCGCCGTGCTTCTCGCTCAGCCGCAGCGCTTCCTGGAACTGGTTGATGGCGGACTGGTAGATGCCCTTGTGGTAGTAGGCCCAGCCCAGCGTGTCTGCGGCGTCGGGCGACTCAGGCATCCCTCGTCGCGCCGTTTGCGCCAGGCCCATCGCTACGTCGACGTTCCCGCCCTGCTCGAGCATGAGATAGGCGAGATTGTTGGAAGCGCGCGGCTGATCGGGAGCGATGCTGAGCGCCTGCTGGTACATGTTTTTGGCGTGATCCCAATCTTTCTTTTCTTCGTACAGTTCGCCGGAGAGAATGTAGAAGATGACTTCTCGCGGATTGTCTTTGATGGATTGCTGGTAAAGAGCGAGAGCTTTGTCGGTTGCGCCTTCCTGGACTTGCACCTTGCCGAGTTTTTCAAGGGCGTCAATGTTGGTCTTGTTCAGTTCGACAGCTTTGTGCAGTGCGGCGTCGGCGGCAGGGAAGTCTTTCTTGCCGTTGAAGAGGGCGGTGCCCAGCAGATCGTAGAAATTCGAGTTGTTGGGCGACCTGGCGATTTGCGCGTTGGCCGCGGCGATCGCGTTGTCATATTGTTTTTGAGCGAAATACGTATTCATCACACCGCTCAATCCCTCGCCCGAAGACGGATCTTTATCGAGGGCCTGCTGATAAGACTTCAGGGCTTCGGCGTAGTGTTTCTGGATCAGCTGGATGTTTCCCATCTGGACGTAGGGAGCGGGGCTTTGCGGAGCCCTTTGCATGGCCTGCTGGGCATCCTGCTGAGCGTCGCTGAAATGTTCGCGGGCAAGGTCGGCAACGCCCTTGAGAATGTAGCCGTCGGCGGCGTAAGGCTGAGCCGTAATAATCTGTTGCGCATTCTGCAGCACAGTCTCGACGTCCCCATGCTTCAGAGCCAGACCAGCTAGAGAACGCTGGGCGTCGGTTAGGTCGGGACGGAGGCGGATGGCTTCGCGCCACTCCTGCCGGGCCTGGTCCTCGTTGTGTTGCTGGGCGAATGCATTTCCCAGCCAGTAGTGAGCGATGGCATTATCGGCGTCGTTGCGCAAGGCGCCCTGCAGGGAGTTAACCGCGGCGGTGGGGTCATTCTGGTGAAGTTGCACCTCGCCCTTGAAGACCTGGGCTTCGACGTCGTGAGGGTTGGCTTTCAGGATTTCGTCGTCTAACTTGGAGGCATCGTCCAGGCGGTTTTTCAAAATGAGCAGCTGGATGTAGTTCTTCTTAACCTTGCCGTCTTTGGGATGGTCGCTGTAGAGGGAAGCGAACTCGTCGAGTGCTTTGTCGTAATCCCCCAGGATCTGGTAGTAGAAATCGCCGAGCATGCGGTAGCCGTCGGGATTGTCGGAGAGATCTTTTTTGGTTTGACGCAGAAACGACTCGGCGTCGTTCCTCTTGCCTTCCTGCATCAGCAAGCGGACGAGAGCCTCGCGGGGCGCGGGGTTTTTGGGATCGACCTCGATGGCGTGCCTGAATTGCTGTTCGGCTTCCGGCAGCTGATTGCGTGACTGATAAAAGGCGCCGAGAGCCAGTTGCGCATTCATGGCCTTGGGATCGACGGCGGTTGCCTTTTCGAAATCCTGCTTGGCCTGATCCGGCAAGTTCTTCCCGAGCCGAAAGAGGGCGCGCTGCAGGTAAGACTCGGAGCGGTTGGGATCGACTTCGATGGCTTTATCCATCTCAGCGATGGCCGCATCGAGATTGTTTTGCGCGGCGTAGTAACTGGCCCATGCCTGGTGGGTTTCCGGGTTATTGGGCTGCTTGTCGCGAAGGATGTCGAGGTGCGACTTGGCCTGCTTCAGAGCGTCCGCTTGCGGCGTACCGTCGGGATTCCTCACACCTACCAGAAGATTGGCCAGATCGGTATGGGCTCGATAGTTGCTTGGATCGAGTTCAACCGTACGGCTCAATTCCTGGAAGGCGCGGTTCTGATCACTTAGTTTGAGATAGGTCTGGCCGAGTTCGTAGTGGGCCTGGGCGAAGCGGGAGTCGATTTGAATCGCGTTGGAAAACTGGATGGCTGCTTCGTGATACTTGCCTTCCGCAAAATATTTTTCGCCGCTGTCGAAGTATTTCTGTTTGCGAACATTCGGGTCGCGGGAACAGCCGGTAAAAACAGCGGCCAACAGAAGGCAAGCCAGCAGCATACGGACGGATATCGAGCGGGTCGTCATCGGGTTCTCCAACTGGGAATGCACAGGGCACACAAAGGCGCAGCGCTACCCATGATACTGCAACGATAAGCAAGGGAAACAGTTACTGCGGTCATAGTCCGATCATAGTGCGGTCATAGATCGCGAACTGGGCTAGTGCGATCCGTGGGCTGGGGAAGGCCCGTCACTCAGGGACAAATGTGTTCAACAGCGGGAGGACGTTGCCGACGAAGGGGAGAACTCGTTGCTGGGCGGCCTCTGCGCTCTCGCCGCGATACATGGGAGTGATGATGCGCAACAGGGCGCCGTCGCTGCGGTTCATCTGGATGGAATCCTTCACCAGGTAGTACTTGGCCCACCACTCGCTGGCGACTCCGCGATCGTGCGCCCAGAACCAGTACAGGACGAGTTCCCGGGAGTCTCCCTTGGCGATGAGATAGCGATTGGCGGGGAATGGTTCGTGGCCGGGCATGGCAAGCAGAACGCGCTGGTTCTGCACCGCCATCCAGCCCGAGCTGGGAAGGCAGTTCTGCGGGGAATGCGGGGTTTCGCCGGCGCGCTGGCTCGGATAGTAGGCGATGAAGAGATCGAGGGAGGGTGACTTCTCCGCGTCCTGATAGACGCGGTGGAGAAACTCGCCGTGTCCGAGCTTGTCGAGCGTGTCTTGATCGATGGAGAAGTCGGTACCGGTCCAGTCGCCGAGTTGGGTGGGGAATTGTTGCAGATCAACGCGGGACACCGGGGGTTCGTTGCCCTGGCGTGCCAGGTAGGCGGCTGCGCCGGCGAGCAGCACCGTTGCCAGGATGAAGCTCGACGCGCGGGGTTTGAAGCCGGGGAACGCGATGGTCGCGGCGGGGGTGCCGAGCGCACTGGGCTGGCCGTTTTTTTCGGCGAACCCGCTTTCGGGGAACAAGAAGCGGATCGACAGATGTACCGCGTAGAGCATGGTCAGCGAGACGACGAAGATGAGCCATCCCCAGGAGGCGTGGTAGTAGCCGGCAGCCATCTCGGGGTCCCAGTACTGGACGAGCAGACCGGTGCCGACAATGCGGACATCGTTGGCGAACACGGTGATGGGCACCGAGGCGAAAGCGAGCAGCCAACGCACCCAGCGCCGCTTCTCCATCAGATATCCGTAGATGATGGCGAGAGTCACCAGCGACATGAGCGAGCGAATGCCGCTGCAAGCTTCGGCGACTTCCAGAGGCATGGCGGGGAGATAAATGACGTTGCCTTCGCGGAGAACTGGAACTCCCAGCCAGGGAAGCACCGTGGCCGCCACTTTGGCGGCCAGCAACTGCAGCGGCAAAGTGACCTGGTTGAGAAGGATGGCGGGAATCGGAATCATCAGGATCAGGAAGGCCCAGGGAAAAAAAACCGCCCGGAAGAAATTCCATCCCAGGAAAAGAACGATCAAGCCGGCCAACACCAGTAGCAGCGAAGAACGGGACAGGAACAGCTCGGCTCCCAGCCGGCCCACGATCATCACACACAGGCCAAAGGCGAGGATGGGCAGGCCGGTCCACGACGGCCGAGGGGTAAGTTTGGCGAGGTTGCCGCGCTCCTGCCAAAGCACGAAAGCGGAGAACAAGGGAACGAAAAAGCCGTGGGAAAAGTTGGGATCCTGCCACCACTGCAAGACCAGGTGCGCCAGAGTGGACCCGTAAAGCCAAAGGAGGAGCGCGCCCAGGATGCCGAGCTGCCAGTAAGGTCCCCGGGAGAATCGGCCCGATTTCATCTGGGCAGTCGAATCCTCCGTTTGCAAAAGTTGAGTCACGGTTCGGAGTCCAAGGAACACAACGGGGAAATTTCAGCATATGCGAAACCTGTCGGCTGCGCAATGCTCGGTCCGGAGCATGATCAGTCCGAAGCATGGGGAAGATCGGCTTCGCGCTGATGTTTTATGGGTCGTTGATCGAAAGCTGATCGAAAGTTGATCAAAGGTTTATCGAGGGTTAACAATGGTCGAGTACTCTCCGGCCGGGGCGAGATCTTTTGACCGCGGACGATCCAGGGGGAGACAGGCGCGGAGCGCGCTGGCATCATGAGCCGGTTCGATGTCCATACTGTGTTCAGGACAACGAATTCAAGGTCATGATGGATCTGACCGGCGGCGCTGGGGGGACCTTTTACTGCGCGAGTTGCCGGCACCTGGTCCGTGCAGGGGAGCCCGGTTTCCGGTGCCTGTGCCCCAATTGCAAGCGGCAAACTTAGAGTTCGTTGACGGCATGAAACCGTCGTTGAATCAGTTACCGGACTAAGTCTGAGGGACGCCGAGGGTTCCGGCGTAGGCCGGTTGAGCAGGGTTGGTTGCATTCACGAAGTAGATGGACTGGACGCTCTTGACGACTTCGCTGTAGCCGTAATATTGGACCGTTTGCCCTTGAAAGGTGCCCTGGACTGAGAAGGCATTTCCGGTCACCGGGCCGGTCATAGTAAAGCTGGTGTTGTCGGTTCCGGTCGCGACCATGTTAACGGTGAGGTTGCCGGAACTTTCCGAGAGCGTGGCGGTGACGGAATCGGTGGTGCTGTCGGGCAGAGTGAGTTGTCCAACGAAAGTTCCAGCGAGTTTGGAGACGACCATGCCGGTGATGGTGCCGCTGTCGATGCAGGCGCTGCCGTTCGGCGAGGCGTAGGTGCCGTTCAGCAGGCTCTGGCCGTCGCCGGCGAGCGTGCCGGTAACGTTGAAGATGTTTCCGTTTTCCCTGAGCGTGAAGTTGAAGGGAGCATCGAAGGCGCTCACGCTTCCGTCCGTGAGGCTATTGGAAGGAGTGGCGGTGGGCAGACACGGGCCGCCAAAGGAGACGACGTCGCCGGTCGTCGTATTCAGGGTGAGGAACGCGATTTGCGCGGTGCTGGCGGAAAGTTGGCCGCTGGGTGTGTAGATGCCGTTGAGCAGTGTCTGGCCCTCCTGCAGGGCCACCTCGATGCCGGTGGCGTTAGAGCCCGGAGTGTTGGAGTAGGCAATGAACTCCCACGAGCCGGCGATGTTGGGTATGGGCTGCTGGGGGATGGACGAGCCCTTGCCGCAATTGAAAAGGGCAGCGCTGAAGAGCAGGAGCGCGACCAGCGGAACGAACCTAGGCATTACGGCAATCTCCTGTTTAGCGCGGGCAGGTGAGCTCGCGCCACGCCAAGCGGACTTAATTAACCAGCCCGCGGGCTCAGCAAGCCCACTGAGCGCTGACCGCTCCCGAATGGCTTTGCTGGCAGCCACCGGGAATTATGGCATCCGCAAAGTGGTGCCCGTGTTAACCGTGTGTTAATTCTGAAAAACGATACTGCTTTGCTTACTGCTCGGCTACGACGACCGAAGGGTGCAAATTTACTGGCGATTCGTCGATGTAAAAGATCACATTGCCGTTGGTGACCGAGACCTCAGTCGCGCCGCCGAACGTTCCGGTGCCGTTGCCACTGATCGTGTACGCCCCGGCGAAGGTGGACTCGGGAATGAACAGCGGGCAGGTGTTGAGACAGCCGTAGCTGGAATCCTGGAAGAAAGGCAACCCCGAGGCGCCCAGGCTTCCTGAAGTGGAGGCTGAGGAACTGGGGGAGGCGTAGACGTCGCCCTCGAAGCTCGTCGTCATCCAATCGATGTTCTCGGAAGTGCCATAGACGTAGTCTCCGGCGACATCGCGGTTGGTGAACGGGGGCGGCGGGGCCATGGTAGGAGTCTGAAATTCCAAGACTCCATCTTGTGCGGAGTTGTCGGTGCCGACCAGAAATCCGGTGAAGCAACTCGCCGGGTTGCTGCAGGCGGAGCGCAGCAGATTGGCTGAGGCTGGGACCAGGTACGCGACGAAAACATGGGCGCCCAGAGTCTCGCCTTGAGGCGCGAAGAAATTCGCGCGGCCCGTGGTGCCGTCGACCGAGTAAGCGGCGGAAACCGCCGTCGTGCCCAGGGTGCCAGCCTGATCCTGGTACACGGTGCCGGACACACCACCCTGCCCGTCGAGTGTCAGCACGCCGATACTCACGTCCGGACCAGCGGAGGACGATCCCTCCATGCGCAGCATGTGACTGTTCTGCAGCGACGCGTTGGAAAAACTGCTGGCGGTAGTGACGGCCTCTCCGCTGAGCAGAGGATGCGCCGCGCTCAAAGGATCGGTGGTCACTACGAGTGCTTCATTCTGGCTGACCACGTATAAGGCAAGGTCGAGACTGACTGAGCCGAGGGTCATGGTGGCCGCAATTCTTCCGTTGGCGTCGGACGTGGCGAGAGTGCCCGAACCTCCGGTGAGTTGCGAGCCCAGCGTACCCGCGTCGTCGGTGTCGGCCGCGACGGCGCTGAGGGCGCTCGAACTGGCTTGCAGCGATCCCGCGATGGCGTAGTGACCCTGAGACGAATCCCAGCCACCCAGGCCGAAAGCATACGGACCGCTTAGTCCAGTCGCAAAGCTGGATGTATCCTGAGCGCGGAGAATGCCGCTGAGCTGGGCGCTGCTGCCGGTTCCGTCATCGGATTCAATGACGCGTCCGGTTGAAAAGGTTCCGGCAGCAATGTTCGTGGCCTGGGCGTTCTGTGCCATGCCGCAAGCGTTGTCGCTGGTGGCGGGAGCTCCACCTTCGGAATAGTGATTGGTGCATCCGCCGACGGTGAAGTCAAACGTAATCGTACCGTCCGAAGTGGTGAGCGCGACGCAGCCGCGGTTATAGGTGATGGCGCCGTTGCTGGTGGTAATGCCGATCGCATACGATCCGCCGGAAATGGGCAAAGCTTGCGAGGCGCTGGTTCCGCGAGTGATGTCCTCTTCGCCGGCAGTGATGTTGCCGTTGCCGTCGAGAGTCATGCTGCCTGAAACCAGAGTGGGTTGCCGGTTATCGAAGCCGCGCAGCTGGAAGGCGTAGGTCCCTTGCAGGTAATTGTCTGCGAGGACGGAGCCGCCGGCGAATGTGCCGCCATTTCCCGTGGTCGTGTTTCCAGTGGGCTGGATGGAGAGTGGAGCCTGCGATGCCGAGCAGGCTGGAGGCGCCACATAGTCGCGAATGTTCAGGGTTACCTGACCAACGGCGGGGTATGGCTGCTGGCTGTCATTGACCTGGAGCAAAGTCGGGTAAGCCCCGGTACTGCCGTTGCCAGCCCCGTTCGACAATACGCTGTCGCCCGCGTTGGGAGTTCCTGAAACGATGGTGTAGTCAGGGTTCGAACCGTTCGTACTCAATGCCAAACCGGGCGGAAGCGTGGAACTGCCGCTGGGATCCTGCACCCAAGTGTAAGGAGGCGAGCCTCCCGAGGTCAGCACGGCGAGCGGTGGATAGGGAACTCCATCGTAGGAATAAGAGTAGGGTGGCACTCGCACGGCCAAGGATTGCGGAATCGTCAAGACAGTAAATGTGGTGGGAACGCAGCTGGCAGTAGCCGTGGGATCGCAGCTCACGCCGCCCTGGGCATCTTTAATCTGAAGTTGGAAGGTGGAGCATGAGGATGACGTTGGCGTGCCGGTCAGAACTACGCTGGTTGTGTTCGAGCCAGGAGTCAGCGAAAGTCCGGGAGGGAGTGTGCCGGACAGAGTCCAGGTAAACGGAGGGACGCCGAAAGGAACGCCGCCCTCAGCTCCGGCGTTGATCGTCGGTTGAGCGAAGACTCCGACCTGCATGAACATGCCCGCGGGCTTGCCTAAGAGAATAGTCCCGGGGGAAGGGCAGGAGGTGTAAGTTTGTTGGGATGACGTAGAGATAGGAAGAGAGGCCAGACAGGGCGGAGACTGAACGATCGTGACCGGCATAACAGCTGATTGTGGCGGGGTCGCGGTCGTAGTGGCGACGACTTCGATTTGCACCGGGGCAATTGACCCCGGGCTACAGGGCTGAGCTTGGGCAGTGTAAGTGAAAGTGCTCGTAGTTCCGGTCGATGGACTGACCGAGGCATTAGGCGGCGGCGTTCCGAAACCGTTGGAATTTGCCAGCGACCACGTAACGCTCTGGTTCACGGCCAGGTTCACGGTCGCGATGCCCGCCGGGCTCAATTCGACCGTAGGTCCGCTGGTGGGCAAGGTGAAATGCAGCGTCGTTGAAGTCGGAGTGCTCTTGGAACTCGAACAGCCCACCGCCAGCCAGCATGTGAGAGATATTAATATTAAGAGGAAATTCCGCCGATTTGTCGCCACGCCTGTTCCTTCTGGAGACCTAGGCTCCGCTGAACTCTATTTCTTGTCTGCTCTACTTCGTGTCTACGGCCGCGGGTTTTCCGCTGCCTTGTCGACGACCACGACCTTTACTTCCATTCCAGTGGCCGGCATGGGAGACTCGCGAAGTTTGTCTTTGATCCATTCATACAATCTTCCTCCGCTCTCGCGTGTTCCGAGATCCCGTAGCGCGGCAAAGCGCAGCACCTCGGCTTGTTTCGGAGCCGCTGCCTTGATGGCCTCCTTACATTCCAACGGGGTCTGATCGTTGTCGCGGGTCTGCTGGATGCGGACTGGGACTTTCAAATCCGGCAGCCACTTCACGGGATCGAGCGGCGCAACTTTTTTCAGGAATTCGGGCTTCAGATAGTCTGCGTGAGCCGGATCAGGTTCGACCACCGGAGACTTCACCAGAAAGTCCGGCCAATCGCCCCAGGGTTCGAGTGCGTCCACGGCTCTGATGCGAGGATCGGCCGCAGCCGCCAGGATCGCGATCGTGCCGCCTTTCCCCTCTCCGAACATGCCCGCCCGATTCATATCAAAGTTCCCGGTGCTGGCCAGGTAATCGAGAATAAACTTCACATCGTGGACCGTGCTGCCGAGGGCTTCCTGCAACTCACTGACGAACCACTGCTTCATTGGGCGATCATGGAAGCGCGGGCCGGTGAGAGCAGGAACAAAAGCGACCGCCGCGACTCCGCCCGCCGTGACTCGCTGGGCCCAGTTGTTATCCCGGAAACGCGCGTCGTTGCCGTCGTAGAGGTAAAGCACAACGGGCGGCTTAGTCGCTCCTTTGGGCAGAAAGATCCACAGGTCAATGGGATCTCCGGGACGCCATTGCACCCGGGTCATGATGCGGGTGAAGGTTTCTTGTTCGTCCACTCCGCCCACCTTCGGCGGCATGGGCTCCAGTTTGCTGGCGCCGATCTGCAGCGAGCTCCAATCTTCCTGAATAGTTTCGTAGAGCGGAATGCCGCTCTTCATATCGAGGCCGGGCACCGTCTTTTCGGCTGGTTTGTTTGCGGCGGGGGTAGGTGCTTGCGCCTGTGGTGCTGCATCGGGGGGGCGAACCTGCTGCGCGAAGGCGACGGCCAGGCTCATCAGGACGCAGCAGAAACAGAAGAGAACTCGTTTGCCTATAGCCGATTCTCGAATGAGGGGTCGCTGAGCCCGAAACTGCCATGACTGCATAGGAAAGCTCCTGGGAAAAATTAAAACATTACGAACAAAACCTTGATTCTGTGCGATCCCTATGGACGACAAAACGCTGAAGGAAAGAAGGGCGGAACAGCCCCTTCCTTCCTCCAGCGAGAAGCGAAACTACAGCATCAGCTAGTTGTGCGTGCCGTAGAGTTCCTTCGGGTCGGTGCCAACACCGGAAAAGTCGGCGTGGAAATCGATGTCCGACTGAACCGTGATTACCGAACCTCCCACATCGCCGCCCACGTCCACGGTGCAGGCACCGGCCGCCGGAGTCAGAGAGAGACCGGTAAGGCCAGCGGAGCAATTCGTGAAGCCGTTGTTCGGGCTGTTGGTCTGTTTGTAGTGCACACGCAGGACGCCCAGGTTCAGATCGCCCGTGGTGTCGGCTGCGTTGATGTTGGTGAAGTAGGGAACGAAGTCACTCAGGTTGGTGACCACGCTGTTGGCGTTGTTGGCAGCTTTCTCAGCTTCGGCAACCATAGCGACCACGGAGGCCGGAGTGGTCTGGCCGTTGGCGCCCGATACGTTGCTGAAGGTAACCGCGCGCAGAATGGTCCACAGTGGATAGCTGCCGTCCTTCACGTGGGTGAAGGGAATCTGGAAGCAGTCTGGAGTGCCGCTGGTCAGGAAGCACTGCGGGAGGTGATAGGAGCCATTCGGGTTCGAAGAATCGCCCGGGTTGGTGAACAGCGGATCGATCCCGTCCACAGTCAGATAGTGTCCGAGGTAGCCACTGCAGGTGATGCCATTGGTGCTGCCAATGGTCTCGCAGCCGGTAGCTGCGGGAGCGAAGTTGCCATAGCCCCAGAAGGCATAACCCAATCCGTCTGGAGTGTTGACGCCGGCCGCCGGCACGGTGCTGCAAGCGCTGCCGACGCCCGCCTGGGTGCTTTCACCGCAGAGCGTGGCCTTCACCATTTCGCCCGTACCAACTGCCCGTAGTTTGAGGCCGGGAGTGGTGCCGGTGCCGCAAGTGTGGGTGGGTAGATAGAGCGGGTCGCCGCAGGTTGCGGTGGGAACGGTGGAGCCATTCGAGGCGCAACCGATTCCGCCGAAGTTAGTGATGGGATTGTTGTTGAGTTCCTGGCCGCTGTCGTCTTGCGTGAACCAGGTAGTGGCGCTGACTTTGCTTTCGGGCACAGCGGCTGAAGCGCTGCCAGTGAGAGTGCGAACCGCGGTGAACTCGAACGTGTTGTAGGTTCCGGAGAGCATTTCACGCTGAACGACTTGCACCGGGTTTCCGGCGCCGCCACCCAACGCGGGCGAAATGTCACCCGTGCAGCTGAACGTGCCGTCATAGTAACCCGCCAGTACTTTGCGGTTGATGTTGGTAACGGTGTAGTTGGGAGCGCCCGCACCGAAGCCGCTCGAGTCGGAGTCGTTGACGAATACCACAACTGGTACTGCGCCGATGTTCAGCGTGGTGTAAGCCGGGACGGGGGCGCCGCTAATCGGATCGCTGCCGGTCAAAGCAAAGGACAACACGTTGAATACGCCGCCCTTTCCAAAGGACTCAAAGATCGGGCAGCCGATGTGGACGCCATTCGATCCGCAACTGCCATCATCGTAGCCCAATCCAGACAGGCCGTTGGTGGAGTTATAAGCGCTCAATGCGCGAGTGGTGGCGTAGAGAGTATCTTCCGGACGAATGTCAGCGTGTCCGGCGTTGAAGAAGCACCATTTCGTGGTTGTTGCGGTGGTGCCCTTCTGTCCGCAATAAGGCAATGCAGTTTTACGCTGGCTGCCGGTGCAGGAAGTGCTGCATGTAGGAGCCGGTTGCGCCTCGATGAAGGTAGCGAGCGCGGACGGCAGATTGCCGGTGCATGCCGGCTGCCCGGGGAAGGTGACGGCGCCCGCACTGCAGGAGGGAACGGTGGCACCGGGCTGAACGAATACGGCAGCTGTGTCAAAGTTAGTGGCGAAAGTATTGGTTTCTTTCTGATAGGCGAAGAAAGACTTCACGCCGATCGTGGAGTCGACGCTGAAGTAAGCATAGACGCTGCAGTCGGCGGCGTTGTCCCAAGCCACCCAGGTCTTCGCGCTGTCGGTGGTGGCGCTGCGGTTGTCGAGAAGAGGCAGCGTGCCCGCCCAGAAGTTGAATACGCCATTGGGAGCGCCTTCAGCCGTGATGAGCGCTTCCGCGGCGAAAGCGAAGGTGTTGAACTGAGCCGACGAACCCACACCCATATATTTGACGTTGACCCCGGTAAACCCGGAACAGGTTTGCGCCGAGCTTGTCGTGGTACACAGCGTTGCAAACAGCAACGCCAGCACCGGCAGAATGAGCTTCTTTGTCATTTCGGTGTTCTCCTTGGAATTCATAAGGACTTCAGTTAAGGGTTGCCGGAAGATTCTCTTTCCGGCTACGCCGCGTCGTTCAGGCACACGTGCCAGACCATGTTTCATAAACATGTTTCGTAAACATGCTTCGCAAACGGACAGAGGAAATGCTCGAACCGAGCCGGGCCGAACCCATGGTGCGGAACCACTATGGTGGAAGTCTGTTACGGCAGAATGACTGAAATATTAAGCTGTCGTGAATTTTGTGAGCACTGGGAACGCGGTTCTGTGGAAAAGGCTAACTTCATCAGTTGCAAAACTTTGCGTGTGTTGCCGAACGTGGTTGTTGATATGTTGCGCCGCGCGAATCGGAGATGTGCGGGAAACGTCAGCAGCTGCTTCACGAATGCGAGCCAACAATTTCTTAAATGCAGAGGTTCAAATCTGCTCCGCGATGGAGGCGGCGAAACGCAGGGTTGCGGGAGGGGCGTGTCACTGGAAATTAACCCTTCCTTCATCTTGCTGTAACAATCGGTCGGTAGGGTAGTCGTTCTTTACGCCTGGCCGATTTGATTTCTCCAAGAAGGGGCGGTTTTGTGTCTGCCCATAGGGCATCCTTAGTGAGAGCTTACCGATTTTCTCTGCTTATCATTTTGATTTTTTGCGGATGCCTGTTGGGTGGGGCGCAGGGTCAGGGCGCGTCCGTGCATGGGACGGTCATCGCGCTGGCGGGCTCGCCGGTTCCGCAAGCCCTGGTCACCATTGAGGGCCCAAGCGGAGGCCAGGCCGCGACCACTAACATGATGGGGAAGTACGCGGTGCACGGGCTGAATCCGGGAAAGTATAAAGTCACGATCACAGGTTCGGGCTATGAGACATTCGTGGTGGAAGTCTCGCTGATGGCGGGACTCGATCAGGAAATCGACGCGGTATTGATGGTTCCAAAGGCGCTGCCTCCACCACCTGCAGCGGCAGAAGTGCCGGCGACTGAGACGCCGCAAGAAAATGGGAGTAATCCGAAGCCTGCTGAAAGCGCGCCCGCGCAGCAGAACACGACGCAACAGACCTCGACGCAACAGACCACGACGGCCGTAAAGACGGTGACCGCGGTCACGGCTAAACGCGGCCGAGCTGCACTCTCCGGTGTCGTCACTGACCAGTCCGGCGCGGTGGTCTCCACCGGCGTTGCCACACTCATCGGGACGAAGGGTTCTCTGACGGCGACTGCCAGCACGTCCGGGCAGTACGTGTTCCCGGAATTGGAACCGGGTACCTACAAACTTTCTGTGACTGCCACAGGGTTCGCTGCATTCGAGACCGAAATCACGCTGGCGGCGAACCAGGCTTTGGAGATCGACGCGCCGTTGCAACCGCCGAGCGTCACCGAGACGGCCAACGTTACGGCGGGAGGCGCGGCGCAAATCCAGACAGAAAACGCGCAGGTCGAAGGCACGATCACGGAAAAGGAAGTGTTGAAGACCGGATTGAACGGGCGCAATTTTACGCAACTGATCGCGCTCGCTCCGGGCGTGAGTAACCAGACCGGGCAGGATGAAGCGCTGGTGGGAGTGAAAGGCAGCGTCAAGTACAGCGTGAACGGCGGCCGCGTCGAGTACAACAGTTTCGACGTGGACGGCAGCGACGTTTTGAACGCAGGGCTGAATGGCGCTGAGAGCACGCTGATGGTTTATCCGAGCCTCGACGCGATTTCCGAAGTGAAAGTGCTGACTTCGAACTATGGGGCGATGTATGGCCGCAGCGCCTCAGGCACGGTACTGGTGACGACGAAGTCCGGGACTCCGCACTGGCACGGCGGCTTGTACGACTTTGTGCGCAACGAGTTTTTCAACGCGCGCAATTATTTCGATGAAACCAAGAAGGCGCCGTTGTATCGCCGGCAGGACTTCGGAGGCACGATCGGCGGGCCGCTCTACATTCCTGGCGTGTTCGATACGAAGAAAGATAGGGCGTATTTCTTCTGGTCGGAAGAGTTTCGTCTGGAGAAGACTCCGCAGGAATTTAATCAGGCGGTGCCGACTGCGGGCGAGCGCGGCATCGGCTCGAACTGTCCGGTGAACTCTTTCGGCAACGGAGGTCCGGGAAACTGCGGCGATTTCAGCGACGTGTGTCCGTTTGTCGGCGTCGGTTTTGCGCCCATCGATCGGCGGCTCTATCCGGATTGTCCTGAAGATGTAGGCGGCGATACTTTCCCCGGCAACCTGGTACCGATGAACCCGACTTCGGTGGCCCTACTGAATACGGGCATAATTCCTTTTCCGAACGCGGCGATCGGATGCAACTCGAGCCTGGCCGGAACGTTCAATTCGAGTACGAACTTGCCGAACATGCCGTGTTACGACGCGGTTATTTCGCCGTCGACCTACTGGCGCGAAGAATTAGGGCGCTTCGACTACAACTTTACGCAGAGTACGCGGCTTTCGTTTCGCTACATCCACGACTCCTGGAACACGACCGTGGCCACGCCACAGTGGCCCTACGTACAGAATAGTTTTCCCACTATCGAAAACAAACTGAATGGTCCGGGGCTGAGCATGGTCGTGCGCCTGACCGACACGTTCACGCCGACGCTGCTCAACGAAGTCACGCTGAGTTATGTCGATTCGCACATTACGCTGGCGGACATCAACGGCCCCGGCGCCGACCTGCAGCCCCTGACCAGTTGCTCGGCGACTTTGCAGACCGGTTGCATCAATCACATTTTTGATAACGGCGCGGGTGGAAAGCCGCCTGGGCTGGTGATCTCCGGCACCAACGCGCAGTACGGCGGCTTCGGGTTTACGGTTGATCCGTCGTATCCGCCTTGGACGCACACCAACCCGACTTACGGATTTAGCGATAACCTCAGCATGTCGCTGGGCGGGGGCAAGCACACGCTTCAGTTCGGAATTCAGGTGCTCGACGCGCAGCGCAATGAGACGAACGGCGCTATTGGCGCGGCCACGGGAGACTTGCAGGGACTGCTCACCTTCAGCAACCAGAACAATTTCTACACCAGCGGAAACGCGTTCGCCGATTTTCTGGGCGGAAACAGCCAGCTAGGATCGGGCAATGCGATCAAGAGCTACCAGCAGGATAGCGCCCAGCTCAAGTACTACAACAACTACTGGGTCACCGAGCCTTATATTCAGGACGACTGGCACGCGACTCACAGCCTGACGCTCAACCTGGGAGTGCGCCTGAGCGCATTCGGAAATTACCACGAGAAAAATCTGAATGCGTGGAACTGGCTGCCCAGCGCCTACGACTCGAAGGTTGCTCAGACGGTGCAGATTTATGAAGCGGCCCCGCCGTCGAATGCGGGATATTTCGTCACGAAAAACGACAACCCGCTTCCCTTCGACCCCGCGAATCCGCAGGCGAGTCTGAGCCCGTACTCGGGCAATCCCGTCACCAACGGTTTGGTGCAGTGCGGCAAGGGCGGCATCCCGGCGAGTTGCATGAGCGCGCATATTTTTAATCCTTCACCGCGCGTCGGGTTTGCGTGGGATCCGAAAGGCAATGGCAGGACTTCCATCCGCGGCGGATACGGAATCTTTTTCGAACACGGAACCGCGAAAGAATCGAATACCGGGTCTCTGGAGGGCAGTTCTCCGCTCGTGCTCAGCATGACGGACCCTTTCCCGTTCTCGTATGCCAACATCGGGCTGGGCGGGACGAACGGGACGACCCCGGTTGCCTTTCCGCTCGACGTGACTTCGATTCCGACGAAGACAATCTGGCCTTACGTACAGCAATGGAGCCTCAGCCTGCAGCAGCAGTTGCCCGAGGACATGATCGCCACGATCGCCTACGTGGGCAGCAAGGGCACGCACCTGACCGCGGAGTTGCAAACGAATCAGTTGCAGACGCCACCGACCGGATCGGATACGGGGATCTTTCTGAATGGGAATCCCTACAACAAAGGGCAGGCCATTACGATTGCCGACTGCTTGACGCGCAACAACAGCAGCAACGGCGATCCTAAGCAAACCTACTTTGTGGTCAACGGACTTACCATCAACGACACCGAGCCGGCGTGGACGAACCTGGTAGCGGCGTGTTACGGAACCAACAACCCCCTGAACGGACAGGTAAACCAAGGCATTGCGGACCCGAACACGTTGCGCCCTTACTTCGGATTCCACCGGATTCTGAGTCTGGAGAACATCGCCGATTCGCAATATCACGCCCTGCAAGCCACGCTTCGCCGCACTCGGGGGCCGGTGACCGTTGGAGTTTCGTATACCTACAGCCATTCGCTGGACGATTCCTCGGACCGGTCCGACGCTTCGTTTGTGAATTCGGCGAACATCCGGTCGAGTTGGGCCAGTTCCAACTTCGACCAGCGGCACCTGTTGAACATAAATTACATTTACGATTTGCCGAAGCTCGGGCAGACCTTCGAGCGCTGGCTCGCGCATGATTCGAGCGGCGACGTGGCGGGAGCTCCGGGCTCAGCGCCTGGTTCGGGTTCGCACATCTTCCACTTTCTGCTGGATGGCTGGCAGGCTTCGGGAATCACGGTCTTCCAATCGGGCACTCCATTCAGCGTGATCAACGGAGGCAGCAACGTTGGCATTTCGGTTCTGGACAATGCCGGAGTGGCCAACGGCGCAGGAGTGGGGTCTTACCCCGATGTTGTAGGCAGTGCACGTTCGGCGCTGCCGACGGGGATTACAAAACTGAATGCGCAAAGCATTGGGCCACTCTTATACAACCCGGCCGCTTTCGCCGCGCCGCAAGGGCTGACCTTTGGCAACGCCGGCCGCAACTTCCTGAACAATCCGCACCGGCTGAATTTCGATTTGTCGATGTTGAAAAACTTCAAGATCAGTGAGGGCAGCAACCTGGAATTCCGGTTGGAGGCGTTCAACGTTTTCAACCACACTCAGTTCCGCATTTTCAATCCCAACCTGGGGAACTCGGCGAACAATATTGTCAGTTGTTACGGCGGCGGGCTGAACGGACTTCCCTATACCGCGGCGGGCGGGCCCACGAATCTGCCGGGCGTGAACTCGGGTGCGCCGCAGAATGTGGATTGCACTGACGGCAGTTCCTTCCTGCGGCCGATTGACGCACATCGCCCACGAACTCTTCAGCTGGGGTTGAAGTACAGCTTTTGATAAGAGGGTAAAAGTGACTGGGGCCAAAGTTCCGCGACGGGGCGCGCTGAGAGCGCGGCGCAACCAACAAGGCTACGTGTTGCTGGCCCTGCTTCTGACTGTAAGCCTGGCAGTTATCGCCACCGCGCTGGCCGCGTCGACCATCGCGTTCGAAATCAGGCGCGATCGCGAAGAGGAAATGATTCACCGGGGAGTGCAGTACTCCCGTGCCATCCGGTCCTATACCAAGAAAACCGGGCACTATCCCATGGACATCCACGAACTGTTCGATCCTCACGGAGTGAAATACCTTCGCAAGCTGTACAAGGATCCAATTACAGGCAAGGATTTCCGTTTGCTGCATACCGCCGACATCATGTCGAAAACGGATCTGAACGCCTCGTTGCACAACACCAGTGGGAGCGACGATGGTTTGAGCACGGATGCAAATTCCGGCGCCCCGGCCGATGCGGGGATTACCGCGACTGCCAACTCGAATGCGCAAGCCCAGGCCGGGACAAACCGGACAAACAGTTCGGGGCCTCCTCTGTTCGGAGTGTCGGGCACTGGAAACAACTCGCCGGGTGACAACCCGATGGGCGGAATGATTATTGGCGTCGCCAGCGTCAGCAAGAAGAAGAGCATTCGCGAGTTCGACCACAAGAATCACTACGATCAGTGGCTGTTTTTTTATGATCCTAACTACGATCGCGGTTACCCGATCAAGGGGCCTACGTCGATGAGTCTTTCGACTGCTTCGGTCGGAGTGCCCGCGGGCTCGATCGGCCAGCCTGCTGGAGCCTTCGGTCAGAGTCCCGGATCGTTTGGCCAGGCTGGGCCGGGGGCTGGTCTGTCATTGGGTGGAATGAATTCCTCTCAACCTGCTCCGCCGTCTCCCCCGCAGCAATAAATCTGGATCGCGCTGGATGGAAAGCTTAATGCTCGGGCGCGTGATTCAGCGTGTCCAGGGCGCGGCGGGCTTCCTGGAACCTGGGATCAAGCTTGAGCGCTTCCCGATAAGAAACGATGGCATCGGGAATATGTTGAGCACCCTGCTGCAACGCTCCGAGTTGGAAGTAGGCGTTCGCCGAAGGAGTCGACGAAGCCGTGCGCGCGAGTTGCTGGATTTGTTCTTCCATCGCCAGCTTGCCAAGATTGTCGAGGGCGACGTCGCTTGACGGGTCCATCTTCAGAACTTGCAGATCGTATTCCCGTCCTTCAGAGAAATGTCCGAGCTGCTGCTCCGCCGCTCCGAGATCGAGCAGGCACTTCTCCACCAGGTGCGGATCGCGGGTGAGTTGCAGCACAGCTTTGTATTGCTCGATGGCTTCGGGCAAGTGACCGTGCTCGTGGAGATCGGCTCCCAGATTCAGATGACTGATGGGGTCTGTGGGGTTGATGCGTACCGCGTTTTGAAAATGAACCAGCGCTTCCGGGGAGTAACGTTGTCCGGTGGCCTCGAAGGTCTGCACCAACTCCGCGGTGCCCACGTAATTTTCCGCCATGTAATTGTCAGTCGTGACCTCGAGGGCGTGGGACCATAAGTCGTAGCTGGATTTCCACACGCCGATTTGACGCCAGGTCATGAACGACAGAACTGCCAGGGCGAGTCCGGCCACTGCTGCGACGGTGCGAAGATTTAGCTTTCGATTCCGGGCGAGGTCAAATCCACCCCAAACCAGAATGCAGAAAATTCCGACGAGCGGAAGATAGGCGTAGCGGTCGGCCATGGCCTGGTCGCCCACCTGCACCAATCCGATGACCGGAACCAGGCTGCCCAGGAACCAGAACCAGCCCACCGGCAAGTAAAGGCGGGCGCGTTCGCGCCAAATCCAGACTGTGAGTCCCGCGAGGAACAACAGAAATAAAAGAACCTGCCAGGTCGAGAGGCGCAGGCCTTCGTAGGGATAAAAGGACGCCAGGCGCGCCGGCCAAAAAGTCTTGACGATGTACATCGAGTAGGCATAAAGGGCATTCGCGAGCCGTGCGGACAACGGCAGGCGCGCGTTTGAGGTGATCACTGTGCTCTGCGCGGCCAGCGTGAGCAGACTGCTGCAGCCGGAAAGAAACAGCAAAGGCATCTTTTCCAGCACCAGCCGCAGGAAGGGGAACTGCTCCACGGGGAAAGCCGAGGAGGGCGGCGCCGCGCCCAGCACGCGCTGCAGCGGCCAGAAGTCGACCAGGAGCAGCAGGAAGGGCAGAGTTACGACCATCGGCTTCGCAGCCAGGGCGCAGGCGAAAAGAAGAAACGGAACCAGGTAGCGGGCAATGCTCGGGCGCCGCGCATACCAGCCGTACGCGCCGAGAGACAGCAGCAGGAAGAACATCGACAACACATTCTTCCGTTCCGCAATCCATGTCACACTTTCTACGTTGATGGGATGAAGGGCGAAGAGCGCAGCGACGAAAAAGCTTCGGACCGGCGCTCCTGTGGCTCGAGCGAGAATCAGGAACAGAAGCAGCGCGTTCAATGTGTGCAGCAGCAGACTTGAGAAATGGTGGCCCGCGGGATTCAATCCGAAGAACTGGCAGTCGAGCGCATGGGAAAGCCAGGTCAGCGGGTGCCAGTTCGAGGCGTAGGAAGAAGAAAACGCCCACTTCACCGTCGCTGCGGTGAGGCCCTGCTGAACCTGCACGTTCTCGAGCACATAGGCCTGATCGTCGTAGTTGACGAACGGATTCAAAGTCGCGCGGTAATAGACCGCAAACGTCGCCACGGCCAGAAGAACACCGAGCCCGAATTTGAGTCCTAAGAACGAGTGGGATGAGGACGAATAGGACGGCAGTTGTCTCGGGCTCGCCTGAGGGGCTCGGTTGTTTTTTTTCTTCTTCCCCATCGATGCTTAGTGGTGAACTCCCGCTGCTCCTGTGGGTGATGCCAGCCGGGGATCGAGCTTCTGCGCTTGTGCAAAAGACTGCTGGGCTTCCTGCTGCCGCCCAAGCTGCGTCAGGATAAGGCCGAGCCTGACGTAGCCCTGAGCGGAAGGATGCGCTGGCAGATATTGCGCCAGCTGACTCGCCATCCGGACCACGGCATCGCCATCCACGACCATCGCCTGCTTCATGCTCGCCTGGGCTTTGGCGGCATCGCCTGACTGCGCGTAGCCCAAGCCGAGATTTGCGTAGGTCATCGCCAGCATGTCCGGGGGCAGGCCCGGCTCGCCAGCCGACTGGAGCACTGTCTCCGCGCGGATCGCGGCCTCGTATTCGTGAATCGCCTCGGGCAGCCTACCGTGATCTTGATAGTCGGCGCCAACCCGCGCGTGCGCACTTGGATCCAGTGGTTCGAGGCCGACATAAGTCCGCAGATGGGCCATTCCTTCCTGATAGCGGCCTAGCGAGAACAATTCGTTGGCCAGGAAATTCTCGGCCATGGAATTGTTTTCGGTGACCTGCAAAGCATGGGTCCAGAGATCGACGGTGCTTTGCCAGTAGCCAATCTGACGAAAGGTGGTGAAGGCGAGCGCTGTCAGAATCAAGCATGCGGCAAGGGCGCGAGGCGCGACGCCAAGGTGGGCGCGGTCCGCCAGCGCAGACGCTTCCCAGACAGCGATGACGAAAATTCCAATCAGCGGAATGTAGGCATAACGGTCGGCAATGACTTGAATTCCAACCTGAATGATTCCGATGATGGGGACTGCAGTCCCCAGATACCATAGCCATCCTACCGTGAAGTAAGGCCGCGTGAGGCGCTGCTGCCACGCGACGATGAGCCCGACGACTACAATCAGCCCCCCAGCGAAAAGCTGCCACAGCGGCAGGCCGCGCCCGGGATGCGGATAGACGGCTGCCAGATGCGCCGGCCAAATGGCTTTCCACAGATACATGGCGTAGGCATAAAAAGAACTCTCCAGCCGCACGCCAACAGGCAACGCTTGCGTCGGAACCTCGCTCGCGGTCTGCGCGACCATGGTGATGACGGCGCTGCCGGCGGAGAGCGCCAGCAACGGCAGCTTTTCGAGGATCAGCCGTGAGAGCGGGCGCTGCGGGACGGGGAACGCTGCAGAGGGCTGACCCCAACCCTCGATGCGTTGCAGCGGCCACAGGTCGATCAGCATCAGCACGAGTGGCAGCGTGATCACCATGGGCTTAGCGGCGAGTCCGAGGATGAACATGAGTGCGACGACGAGATAGCGGCGAATGTCCGGCTTGCGCGCGTACCAGCCGTAGGCGCCCAGTGCGAGCAGAAAAAAGAAGGTGCTCAGCACGTTCTTGCGTTCCGCGATCCAGGCAACGGATTCCACATTGAGCGGGTGCAGCGCGAAGAGCGCGGCCACCAGCAGACTTTTCCATGTTGCTCCGGTGACGCGCCACAACAGCAGGAACAAGAGCATCGCGTTAAGCGCGTGGAGGATTGCGCTGGTCCAGTGATGGGCTCCGGGGTTCAAACCGAAGAGTTGGCAATCGAGGGCGTGCGAAATCCAGGTCAGCGGGTGCCAGTTGGAGTAGTCGGTCGCGGTCATCGCCCAGGTCAGCGTGTCCCAAGTCAACCCGGCTTTGACGTGGTCATTCTGAAAAACGTAAGACTGGTCGTCGTAGTCGACGAACGGATGCCCGCCGACGGGGCTGTACAGAACCAGCGTGATAGCGGCCAACAAAAGACAGAGCACTGCGGGAAGTTGTTTCGCGGTACGGTTTGCTGCCGGGGGCTTGCCGGGAACGGCCTTGGGTGAGCGCAGCGGCTTGCCCGCAGGCGCTGGAGCGATAGTCGACTGACTGGGATGTGATTTGTTCTGGCTCCTGGTTTTGGTTTTTGTGGACATAGGCAAGGTGGAGGGGAATCAAGGCTCATTCGAAATCGAGAAAGAGCGACGGCAAAAAGGGCAGATCGATGACGATCTGCCCTTTCCATGCCGGCTAGTTTCTACACGAACCAGCTTCGTATCTTGCGGAATGAAACGCCCAGCAAACCGGTACCCAGGAGGTAGATGGAAGATGGTTCCGGAATGGCTGTGGTGCTCGCCCCCACGGTCATGCTAGCGAGTCCAAATTCATTCGAAGGGCCGCTGAAGGTGACCGAGTGCGCGGTGCCGGTAAAGCTCAGACCGGCCGAGGTCCAGTTGCAGTAGGCGACAGCGCCGCACCCGCCGTTGTTGTTCGACAGGGTCATCGTCGCGAGCACCATACCCGTACCATTCTGCCCGCTCCACACCGTGATGGTTTCATTCTGAGTCAGCGCGAATCCCGCGGTGTAGTAGAAGTTCAATCCACTGGAAAACCCCGGGGCAACATTCATGACGCCGGTGACCTTCAAACCGTTAGGAGCGGTCAGGCTGTTAGCCATAAAGACTGCGGGCGTGCCGAGCGGAGTGCCCGCGAAATTTCCGGCGCCACCGTTGGCTGTCGAAGTCAGCCCATAGAAATTCGACGAGAAGGTGATGCCGTAATTGGGAGTGCTGGCAAGACCGCCTCCGTCATAGAAGCTGCCGACCTGTTGCATATTCCCGAGATACTGGAAATTCAGCAATTCTCCAGAACTGGCGAAGGCAGAAGCAGAAAACAGCAGCAAGATGGAAAGGATGGCCGCAGAATAAAACGATCGCATCGAGAACCTCTCTGGAAACCGGAGAATAGTTGCTCCCGGAATGATGAAACGAATCCGAGAGCAGTATCCTCCGCGGCGTGTTACAGAGAGATCACACAAATGTTAACAGTGTGTGAATTTCCCGAGTGAATTGCACAGTCCAGATGGGACCGTTCCAGACAAAAACTCTTAAGACAAACTCGAGATTACTTAGCGGTGGACGAGGACGAGGAGCTAGCCGAACTCCTGGATGTCATTAAGCCGATTCCGAAGCCGCCAATCGCTCCGGCGAGAATCCCCATCAGTGCGAGCATGATGACGCTGTCAAATATAGAACCTTTGCTGCGACCCATAAATGAAGCCCCCTTCAATCAGTTTCTACTCTGAGATTGTAGCCCGAGCGACGGTTACAGTCATGTTAATTTCGAGCGGTAGACATCGTCTTTCAGGCTCAAACACGGTGATGCGTGAGATACTGTGAGCCGCCTGGCGAGCCCGGTCGACCAATCGCGGGCGGCCTTAATCGTGCGCGAAATGATGCGCGAATTTTCTGCGCCAGGCTAAACCTCGATGACAGCTGCTGTGGGGACTTAAGGTCGTAGTGAGAAAAAGTTTTCCTATAATTCCGAACTGTAGGTGAATCGGGAGGGCTGACGTCTTGCAATATCCCCCCAAAGCGCCCAGTGAGATCGATGTAAGTTATTGAAAATAAAGTGATATGATTGATGCAGTGGCTTTCTCTTGCCAAAGCCTCCCGTGGCAATCTTCGTGCTCAGAGAGCAGTGGGATTCAGGGGATGGGTTCGCCGAACCGCTCAGCTAGGCTGGAAGGGTAAAAATGGGCAATTTATTGCCTAATGGAAAGTCGGGCGCAGACAGCTCTCTCGGAGAGCCGGCTGGACTTGCGTTTGTCGAGGGCGTGAGCGCCAGCATGCGGCCGGTGGAAGCGGTGATTCGCGAACTGGCGCAGAGAGATGTTCCGGTGCTGGTTCTGGCAGAGCCGGGAGCGGGAAAGCACGCGACCGCGCAACGAATCCATCAGATGTCGCAACGAAACGCTCAGCCTTTTCGCTGGTTTCAGTGTTTGGGCCTGGTACCCGAGGACATGGAGGCGCTGCGCGAGCAGGAGCAAAAGGATGGGGAGCCACCGACCGCGGGCACGATTTATCTGGAAGAACTGGGAGATTTGAGTGCCGAGTGCCAGCTGCGGTTGCTGGAAGCTTTGCCGCAATCGGAAGGAAACGGCGCCGGCGGGCGCGAGCGAGCCCGGCTGATTTGTGGCAGCGCGCGAGACCTGGAAGTGGAAGTGAAACGAGGACGGTTACGCGAGGATATTTACTACCGGATCAGCGGGGTGTGTCTGCGGCTACCCCCGTTGCGCCAGAGGAAAGAAGACATCCCTTTTTTGATGGGACATTTCTTGCGGAAATATGCGCGGGATTTTCGCCATTCCGTGCCCGACTTGAGCGCTGAAACGCTGCGCCTGTTTTTGGATTACGCCTGGCCGGGGAATCTGCGTGAATTGGAAGACGCGGCGCGGGTACTGGTGGCTTTGGGAGACGAGCAGGTCGCACTGGGCGGACTGCGATCGTTGCTGCGCAAGCCGGACGCGGGTAGCCACGGTGCAGGAATTTCGCTGAAGGCGGCGTCAAAGGCAGCGTCGCGCGAGGCGGAGAAGGAATTGATTTTGAACACGCTGACGCGCACTCGCTGGAACCGCAGGCGGGCCGCGGAAGAGTTGCAGATCAGCTATAAGGCATTGCTTTACAAGTTGAAGCAAATTGGATTTGAAGGATTTGGAGCGTCTTGAGCTCCGCGGAGAGAGTATGACGAAAGCGATAGCAATAAAGATCGCGATTTTGTTTGGGACGGGCTTGCTGACGACGGCATTGCTCGGACAGGACAAGATGGCAACAAGCGATTCCGCCAAGGCCCCGGTGGCTCAGCCGAACGCTCAACAAACTGACAAGCCCGCGGCGACGGAACCCCAGGGTTCCTGGAATGCGCCGGATTATGTGATTGGACCGGACGACACGCTCCACATTTCGGTGTGGAAGGAGCCGGACCTGAGCGAGACGCTGCCAGTGCGTCCAGACGGAAAGATTTCGATGCCGCTGCTCGACGATATACCGGCGGCCGGAATGACGCCGGAACTGCTGAAAGAGCTGATCACGGCGAGACTGAAGAAATACCTTGCCGACCCGCGGGTCACCGTGGTCGTGACGGGAATGAACAGCCGGCGAATCTTCGTGACCGGAGAAGTGACGCATAGCGGGCCGCTGCCGCTGCTGCCACACATGACCGTGCTGCAGGCGCTGGCGCAGGCCGGCTTTACTCAATTTGCCAATCTCAAGGGGATTTACCTGCTGCGCACCGAGAACGGGAAACAGGAAAAGCTGCTTTTCAATTACAAGGACGTGGTGAAGGGAAATCACCCTGAGCAGAACATCGCCCTGAAACCGGGCGACACAGTGGTGGTCCCGTAAGGAACGCGATGAAGAAACTTCACAGCATCTGGATGCTGGGCATGATGGTATGCGCGCTGAGTGGAGCGTGGGCGCAGGACAATTCCACTTCGACGCCGCCCGCCACCGAGCCGCCCGCCACTGAGGCCCCGCAGAACGGTCAGCCGCAGCAGCCGGTGCCCGCCTACGGACAAGAGAACGCGCCGCCGCCGATCAGCGAGAATCCTCCGCTGTCAGGGCTGGATTTGCCGTCGCTTGAGCCTCATGCCGCGCCGCTGAGTTACCTGCAGCCGGGCGCCACGGTGAGCGAGTCGGCGGATTCAAACGCGGGCAACTCCCTGGGCGGGCAGCACGTGACTTCCGTCAGCCGCGTATTGGGAAGTCTAACTTTGCAACGCTTGTGGAGCCACTACGACCTGGCGCTCGACTACGTTGGGGGCGTGGGTTACTACAGCGTAAACGGACAAGGCTTGAAGTCGCTGCAGCAAATGGATCTGCAGCAGAAGATTACCTGGAAGCGGGGCCAATTCTCGGTGCGCGACAGCTTCAGCTACCTGCCCGAAGGAAATTTCGGCGGTTCCTATGGCGCCCTGGGCTCGCAGGGGATCGCGTCGCTGGGCAACACCGGCTTTCAACTTTCTGCCAGTGGCGCGGCCCTGGGAACCCTGGGACTGGCGCCCCGAGTTTTGAACGTGAGCATCGCCGAGATCGAAGAAAATCTCACGCCCAAGTCAGCGCTGACGGTGGCCGGAGGATATGCCTTCACTCACTTTTATGGAAGCGGCTTCAATGGCACCGACTTTATCGGCAGCTCGCAGACTTCCGCGCAGGCGGGATACAACCGCATTCTCACATCGCATACGCAGATCGCGCTGGTGTATGGATATCAGGGATTCGATTTTTCGGTCGTGGGAACGGCCTTTCATACGCAGATAGTCCAGGGACTCTACGGTCACCGGATTTCGGGGCGAATGGATTTGCTGCTGGGCGCTGGACCGCAGCTTACCTTTCTCGACTTGCCGAGTTTTACGGTCGTGGGGGGAAACTTGGTGCCAATTACCGTCAAGGACACCAGGTTGGGGGTGGCGGCGCAAGCGCGCCTGCGTTACCAGTTGACACGAACTTCGCTGGATCTGACCTACAAGCGGTTCACGACGAGCGGGTCCGGGCTGTTCGCGGGAGCCCAGAGCGACCTGGTGCGCCTGAGTGCGACGCGCCCGTTGACACGGGTGTGGAGTGCGTTCACCGACCTCGGATATTCCCACAACAGCAGAATACAGCCGCTGACGAACGCGCAAGCGACTGCGTGCAGCGGTACATCGCAGCCTTTCATGGACATTTGCCCGGCCAATAACGCCAACACGTACAGCTTCGGTTTCATTGGAGCGGGGCTGCACCGGTCTTTTGGGCGAGAGTTCCATGGTTATGTCAGCTACCAGTTTAATGAGCTGTCGTTTGACCACTCCTATTGTCCTACTGCTTCTGCGTGTAGCCGGATTGGGAACCGCAATGTGGCGACGTTTGGATTGGATTGGACCCCACGGCCGATACGGCTGGATTGATTTCAAAGGCTCGAAAATCTTCCGCCAGGCGAACGCCGGCGAGAGGGAAAAAGGGCCAGAAGGAAAAGGAAAACGAGCATGATACAGAATCGCGAATTAACGATGGACGATTATCTGGCGATGCTACGCCGGCGGTTGAAGGTGATTGTGGTTCCGGCGCTGTTCGCGCCGCTGGTGGGATTTCTGGTTTCCTACACCTTCACTCCGAAGTGGACCTCGCAGGCTCTGATCCTCGTGGAGAGCCAGAAAGTGCCGGAGAAGATGGTGGAACCGGTGGTGACCGGGGATCTGACGGCGCGCGTGGCCACGCTACAGCAGGAAATGCTGAGCCAGAACAATCTGCAGCCCCTGGTGGAGAAGTTATTTCCCGGCAAGACCAGCGAGGAGCAGGGCGCGATCATCGACGACATTCGCCTGAAAGTGAAGGTCGAGCCGGTGATCACCGACCTGGCGGCGATTGGCGCGCCGACGACGAAAACGGTCAAGCCGGGTAGCAGTCCGGTGCCCGGTTTTTATTTGCAATACACCGGCAAGAGCCCACGTGAAGCGCAGCAGATTTGCACCGAGCTCACTTCGATTTTGGTGGGCGCGAACCTGAAATCGGTGCAGGACACGGCCAAAGGCACCAGCGATGTGTTGAGTGCGGGACTGGAAGACGCCAAGCGCAATCTGGATGATCTGGATTCCAAACTGGCCGCGTTTAAAAAGCAGTACGTGGGGCAGCTTCCGGGAGACGAAGAAAACAACCTGAAAATCCTGATGGGGCTGAATTCGCAGCTGGAAGCGAACACGCAGACGCTCAACCGGGCGCAACAGGACAAGGCCTACACCGAGTCGATGCTGGCCCAGCAACTGGCGGCGTGGAACTCATCGCAGTCCTCCACCAATCCCCAGACCCTGGAAAAACAATTGTCCGAGTTGCAGACAGTGCTGCTGGGCCTGCAGGCGCGCTACACCGACGACCATCCGGATGTGATTAAGACGAAAGCCGACATCGCCGAAGTAAAAAAGAAACTGGCGGAGATCAACAAGGCCACGTCCGACGCCGGCGCCGGCGCCTCGAGCACGCAAGCGGCTTCGGCCATGGAACCGCCGGAGATTCGCCAGTTCCGGTTGCAGGTTCACCAGTACTCGGATCTGATCACCGCGGCTACCCGCGACCAGAAGAGACTGGAGCAGGAAATCGCAGGGTACCAGGGAAAGGTCGCGCTCAGTCCGAACGTCGAGGAACAATATAAGGGATTGACGCGCGACTATGAGAACGCCCAGAAGAATTACCAGGACCTGCTGGCCAAAAAGAGTTCGGCTGACCTGACGGTCAATATGAACAACCAGTCGGAGGGCGAGCGCATGTTTGCCCTGAACGCTGCCAACCTGCCGGACACTCCGGACTTCCCTAACCGCCTGTTGTTTGCGGCGGGCGGGCTGGGAGCCGGTCTGGCGCTGGGATGCGGGCTGGCATTGTGGCTGGAGTTGCGCGACAACTCCATTCGCACCGAGGCCGACGCGGAGGCTGCGCTGGAGTTACCCCTGCTGGTTGCCGTGCCCTGGGTGGGCGCGGTGGATGAGGATGAAAAGAACGGCAAATTCGGTTTCTGGAATCGGAATAAGAGTCCGGACGAACACAAGGAAACGATCGGAGCTTAAGCAAGGCGGGCTCAAGGGACGACTATGTATAAAGAGTTTTACGGACTACGAGCAAACCCGTTCAACGTTAATCCGGACCCGCGTTATCTGTTTCTGACGCGGCACACCGAAGAGGCGCTGGCGTGTCTGACCTACGGAATCCAGAGCCGCAAGGGCTTTGTCTTGCTCACGGGTGAAGTGGGCACGGGCAAAACCACACTCATCAACAAGTTGCTGGAGTGGCTGCGCCTGCAGCAGGTGGCGACGGCGTTTATCTTCAACTCGCGCCTGAATACGCCACAGTTTCTGGATTACATGATGGCCGATTTCGGCATCCCCTGCGATTCCAAAGCCAAGAGCCAGGTTCTGCTGCGGCTCTATAACTGGCTGCTCGATCGCTACCGGGCCGGGGAGACAGCGGTTCTCATTGTCGACGAGGCGCAAAACCTCTCCGACGAAGTGCTGGAAGAGATCCGCATGCTGACCAACCTGGAAACTTTCACGGAAAAGCTACTGCAGATCGTTCTGGTGGGGCAGCCGGAATTGGAACAGAAGCTGAAGCAGCCCCAGTTGCGCCAGTTGCGGCAACGGCTCACACTGCGCGCCAAGACGCATGCTTTGACCCTCGACGAAACCAAGGCGTACGTGCAGCAGCGGTTGCGCATCGCGGGTTCGAACGGGCAGCAGATTTTCGAACCGGAGGCGCTGGTGACGATCCATCGCTACGCCTCGGGAATTCCGCGCGTGATCAACCTGCTCTGCGAGCACTGTCTGGTGAGCGCATTTGTCGATCAGCAGAAGATTATTGGATCCACGGTGGTCGATGGCGTGGCGCGGGATTTCGATCTGGGCGACAACACCAGTTCGGGCGCAATCACGGCGCCGGCGTCGAGCCCGGGAACCGACAAGTTTGATCTGGTAGACGCGTTGCGATCGCTGGCCTCGCTGGCCGACCGCTTACGCCAGGAAGAAAAAGACCTCCCCGACGAAAGGAAACTATGAGCCGCATTCATGAGGCGTTAAAGAAGGCCGAGCAGGATCGGGCCGCGACCCAGGGAGGTGCGGTGCAGCCGGATTCCTCCATGGCGCCGCTGACAGATCCTCCGGTATTTACCGAGAATCCGGCGGGCGGCCGGGTAGCGGCATTCGCCACCCCGTTCAGCGTGGAGACGCTGCTGGCCCGCTGCCCGCAGATCCAGTGGAAGCCCGACATGGAGACCATGTTGTTCATGAACGGCGACGACAGCGCGCGCGGCACCGAGGAATTCCGCACCCTGCGGTCGCGGCTGTACCAGATGCGCGAAAAGATGACGCTCAAGACGCTGCTGGTAACCAGCGCTCTGCCCAAGGAAGGCAAGTCATTCACGGCGGCGAACCTGGCGCAGGTGATCGTACGGCAGCACGGACGACGCGTGCTGCTGATCGACGCCGACCTGCGCGGTCCGCGCCTGCATATGGTGCTGGGTACGCCACAGGGGCCCGGTCTCTCGGAATATCTGCTGGGAAAGAACGACGAATTTTCCATCATGCAGCAGGGCCCCATGGAAAATCTTTTCTTCATCCCGAGCGGCGTTGGCATCGAAGATCCGGCAGAACTGGTGGGCAACGGACGACTGAAAATGCTGGTGCAGCGGGTGGAATCGCTGTTTGACTGGATCATCATCGACTCGCCGCCGGCCATCCCGGTTTCCGACGCCAGCCTGCTGGCCACTGCCTGCGATGGAGTGCTGATGGTGGTGCGCTCGAATTCAACGCCCTCCGACGCGGCCCGCAAGGCTCGCGAGGAATTTCCCGAGCAGGCTCTGGTGGGCGTTGTACTCAACGGCACCACCGAAGATGCGGCACCGTACGCCCGCTATTACTACGAGGCGTATGAGAAGAAGACGACCACGACCAAGGCCTAGGGGGAAAGTTGATCCGGCTCTTCAGAGTCTTTTTCCCGGTACGAACGCTGGTTCTGCTGGCGGTCGAGACCTTGATTGTGTGGATTTCGTTTGTACTGGGGACCATGGTGCGCGGCCAGGAGGACTGGCTGCTGAGGCTTAGCAATGGATTGTTCATTGAGGGCGAGTTCCTCAAGATTCTGGCGGTCACCGGAATTGTGCTGCTGATTTCTCACGGGCTGGACCTGTACGATTCTTCGACACTGGGGTCGAGGTGGGATGAGGCCTTCCGCCTCTTGATTGTGCTGGGTTCGGTGGCGATGTCTCTGGCGGCGGTGGGATATCTCTACCGATACTTCCTGCCGGGGCACAATTTTCTGCCGCGCGACTCGGCGCTGGCAGGTTTAATCATTCTGACCTTCGCCCTGTTCGGGTGGCGCTCTACGTATTCCTGGCTGGTGCAGCAGCACTATTTTCGCGAGCGGGTTTATGTGCTAGGTACGGGGGAGCGGGCGCAGCGGCTTCTGCAAGGGCTGCAGCAAAGCGGGAAACTGGGAATCGAAGTCGTGGGCTGGACCGGGGATATCGAGGGCGAGCTGACCCGTGAGACGGTGGCGAATCATCTGCTCGGCTTGGCCGAGGCAACCGGAGTTCACCGCGTGATCGTCGCCATGCCGGACCGCCGTGGCACGTTGCCGGTGGAAGAGTTGCTCGACCTCCGGCTGGCGGGAGTGAAGGTGGAGGAGGCGACCTCGTGGCTGGAGAAAATTACTGGCCGGATTGAAGTCGAGCAGCTGTACCCGAGCTGGCTGATTTTTGCCGACGGCTTCCGCTTCAGCACTTTTTTCCGGATCGTACGCCGGCTTTTGAACTTTTCGGTGGCCCTGATCGGTCTGGTGCTTGCGCTGCCGCTGCTGCCTTTTATTGCGCTGGGCGTGAAGCTGACTTCTCCGGGGCCGGTGTTCTATCACCAAAAGCGGGTGGGGCGAGGCAATAAGACGTTCTACTGTTATAAGTTTCGCACCATGCGGAAGGACGCGGAGGCCGACACGGGCGCGACCTGGGCGACGGATGACGATCCTCGCATCACGCGCTTCGGAAAGTTTCTGCGCGCCTCGCGGCTCGACGAAATTCCCCAGCTTTGGTGCGTGCTGAAAGGCGACATGCATTTTGTGGGGCCGCGTCCGGAACGGCCTGAATTCGTCGAGCGACTGAAGGAGGCAATTCCCTACTACGAAGTGCGCCACATGGTGCGGCCGGGTATCACCGGCTGGGCCCAAGTGCAATATAAGTACGGAAACACGGTGGAAGACGCGCGGGAAAAGCTGCAATACGATTTGTTCTACATCAAGAACGCCTCGGTGGGGCTGGACTTCTGGATCGTCTTCCAAACCATCAAGATTGTGCTGCTGGGCCGGGGCGCGAAATGATCTGGGTGTTCTGGGCGTCGGCCCTGATCGTGGTGTACACCTATGCGGGCTACCCGCTGTGGTTGTGGTTGCGGGGATGGTTGCATCCGTGGCCGGTGCTGCGGGGGATTTGTGAGCCGCCGGTGTCGGTGGTGATGGTGGTTCGCAACGAGGAAGCGAATGTTGCGAGGAAGATTCGCAATCTGCTGGAGCTGGATTATTCGGCGGACCGGCTGCAGATCGTGGTTGTGTCCGATGGTTCGACGGATGGAACCGATGCGATTCTTGGCGAGCAAATGCGCGACCCGCGAGTGCACGTGGTCTACAACCCGCGGGCGCAGGGGAAAGCTGCAGGATTGAATACGGGGATTGGCGCGGCGCGGGGAGAGATCGTAGTTTTTACGGATGTGCGCCAGACGATCGAGCATGGCGCGGTGCGGCTGTTGCTGGAAAATTTTGCCGATCCGGCCGTGGGCGCTGTGAGCGGGGAACTGATGCTGGGCGATCCGGCGGCGGGAGAGACGAATCGCGGTCTGGGACTTTACTGGCGAGTGGAGAAGCGAGTGCGTGAGTGGGAAGCGAAGTCGGGATCGGTGATCGGCGTGACCGGAGCTTTGTATGCGGCGCGACGGGAACTTCTGCCGACGCTTCCCGAGGACACCATTCTTGATGATGTGTTCATTCCGATGAGCGTGCTGCGCGGCGGACACAGGGTTTTGTTCGATCCGCGCGCGCGAGCCTGGGATGTGGCGGATATGGGACGGAACCGGGAATTCGCGCGCAAAGTGAGAACGCTGAACGGGAATTATCAGCTGGTGCAGTTAGCTCCGTGGCTGCTGACGAAAGTGAATCCGGCGCGGTTTGAATTTGTCAGCCACAAGCTAATGCGATTGACTTCTCCGTTTGCGCTGGCCGGGATGCTGGTGGCCTCAGCGTTTCTGCTGCGTCCTCTGTATCGCGTCGCGTTTGCGTTGCAGCTGGCGTTTTATCTTCTGAGCGGGCTGGCCGCGGCGCACCTGGCGCGGGGACCGATCCGCCGGGTGGCCGATGCGGCGTTTACATTCGTTCTGCTGAACACTGCGGCAGTGGTGGCGTTTGCGAACTTTGTGGCGGGCCGGAAGGCAGCGTGGAGGCCATGACGGCGACGACAACGGCGACGACGGCGACGACTCTGGCGCAAGCTCCGGCAGAGGTTGTTTCGAGTGGTGCCAGCCGCTCGTGGAACTGGCGTTCTACGGCACTGCTGCTGCTGGTACTCGTGCTTTCGTCCGTGCTCATCGTGCGCCGAATCCGCATCGGCGAATTCAGCTACAACGTGGACGAAACGCAGCATGCGGTAACGGGCCTGTTCGTTGCGGATTTGATTCGCGATCATCCCCTGCATCATCCGATGCAGTACACGTATGAATACTACGCGCAATATCCGGCGCTCTCGGGAGTGCTGCATTGGCCGCCGCTTTTCTATCTGGCGGAAGGATTGTTCTTTCTGATCCTGGGGCCGGGCGTGGTCGCGGCGCGGCTGGCCATCCTGTTCTTTGCGCTGTTGGCGCTTACGTGTTGGTTCCTGCTGGTGCGGGAACTGCAAAATGATTGGACCGCCGCTCTGTCTACGGCGCTGTTGGGTGCGCTGCCTTCCATCCTGCTTTTTGAAGAAACCGTGATGCTGGAGATTCCGGTGCTGGCCTTGTGCCTGGCGGCGACGCTATTCTGGACTCGCTACCTGCTGCGTGGGAAAAAGCTGGATCTGTACGTTTTTGCTTTGCTGGCCGCGGCCGCGTTGCTGACGAAGCAGAACGCGGTCTATCTGGCGCCTTTCTGCTTGTTCTCAGGACTGGCGCTCAAAGGATGGCGATTTTTTCTCAAGTCTGAAGTCCTGGGAGCCGCAGCCTTGACCGGCCTGCTGATCGCTCCCTTCTACACCGTGGTCTATCTCATGCATTGGAAGACCATTGCGATGGACCTGGGTCAGGCATCGCAGTCTGGCTCAGGAGCGAATGAGTTCTTGTACTACTGGCAAGCCTTGCCCGGCCAGCTAGGCTGGATACTTCTGGGACTAAGCATTCTGGGCATCGCGACCAGCCGCCGGTGGGAACGTTCCCAGACGCTGCTGCTGATGCTGAGTTGGATTGTTGCGTGCTATTTGACATTTACGTTCATTGGTCACAAAGAGGCTCGGTACGCGATTTATTGGATACCGCCGTTTCTTTACTTCGGAGCCGGGTGCCTGACCTGTTTCTTTCGCAGTCGGGTGATGCGAATAGTGGCAGGCGTTGCGGCGCTCTGCGTATTGGCGGGCGTGGTCAACAGCGCCTGGGCGTTTCAGAGGCCCTACGTTTCGGGTTACGCCGCGGCTGCCGCGCGCGTGGTCGAGGAGAAGTCGGGCATCGTGCTTTATGACGGCTATCTTCCGGGCGATTTTATTTTCTTTGTTCGCACCGGGGATGCGGGCCGGCACTTCATGGTGCTTCGCAAGGCTCTGTATGCGGACAGAATCAAGAAGAGCGGCGGCACGGTTGAGTTGGTTCACAGCGAGCAGGAGATCAAGGATCTCATGGGACGCTACGGGATTCGGTTTGTGGTGGTGATGGAGGGGGAGCCGCTACGATTTGAGTCGCAGAAAATGTTGCGGGAACTGGTGGCTACTTCCGATTTCCAGCCCGTAGGAGTGTTTCCGATTGAGGGGACGGATCTGCCGGCGCATAACATGACGCTGCAGGTTTTTCGGAATCTCAAGTGGGCTCCGCCCTCGGAGAAATTTCTGCGCATTAAGATGCTGACGTTGAAGGACGACATCGTGGTACCTCTGGACCGGTTCAGCGCAGTGGGACCGTGAGGCGACTGGAGATGCGGTCGCATGCGGAGCGGGAACTGACGGGCGGAGAGGCCGGTGCTTAAGGATGACAGTGCAAACTATAGGGGCGAAGGGTAAGGAGCGATCGGCGACAAGGTGGTCGCGGACCAAGGCGCTGGTCCCGAGCGAGCGCCGTCCGTTTGTTTACGGCGCGCTGGTCGTGTTTTCGTTTCTTTACTATTACCGGCCCGAAGATTTTATCGGTCTGCTCGCGTACATTCCGATGGCCCGGATTGCGGGCGTGCTCGGATTGGTGGCGCTGATCGCAGGAATGGCAGGCACGCGCTCGAAAATACCGACAGCCGTGAAGATGCTGTGGCTGCTTCTGTTGCAAATGACGCTGTGCATCCCGACCGCGCTGTGGCGGGGCGGGGCATTTTCCACCGTGTTTGAAAAGTTTGCCAAGGGAGTGATCGTAGCCATGCTCATCAGCATGTCAGTGGTCGCAGTGCGGGAACTGCGGAAACTGCTCTGGCTGCAAGTGAGCGCGGTCGCGCTGGTCGTGTTTTTTTCGATTGCTTTCAGGCACTTTCGAGATGGCCGTCTGCAAGGCATTCAGAAGGGCATTCTGGAAAACCCCAATGACCTGGCGATTAACATCGCCATCAGCTTTCCTCTGGGGCTGGCGTTCATGCTGCACGCCCGCGGCTTGAAGAAAGTAGTCTGGGCGGTCGCATTGGCAGTCATGTGTCTTGGCCTGGTGTTGACGTACTCGCGAAGCGGCCTGCTGGCGTTCATTCTCGCGATCATGGTGTGCGTTTGGGAATATGGCATCAAAGGCAAGCGGCGTTCTCTGGTGATCACGACGGTCGTCATCATGGTTCTGGGAATGTGCGCGGCCCTTTCCACTGCGCACTACCGGGCGCGCGTTGAGAGTATTGTCATGGGAAACGTGGAAGGTTCGGGCGATAAAGGATCGCTGGAGGCACGGAAAGCCCTGCTGAAGAAGAGCATCTCGGTGACATTACATCACCCGCTGTTTGGGGTGGGCCCCGGATGTTTCGTAATGGTGGACAAGGGCTGGGTGGTGGCTCACAACAGCTACACCGAATTGTCCTCGGAATCCGGAATCCCGGCTCTTGTATTGTTTCTGCTGGCGATGGGCGCAGGATTCAGGAACATTGCGTTCGTGCGCAAGTCGCAAAAGTACCGCGACGACCCGGAGTTGAAGCTTTTCACGCAGGCACTGTGGGCGGGCCTGGCGGCGTATATGGCGGGGGCATGTTTTGCTTCCACTGAGTACAACCTTTATCCCTATTTTATGATCGGGTACACCTGTGCCGCGGTTCGCATTGTCAGCCAGGCATTGCCGGCGCAAGCGCAGGGCAGCAAAGATTCCAGCTTAGTGAAAACAAATTATGACCGTATCCGTAGAACACAACCAGTCTGGAGTCGCTGACCGCGTTTTATCAGTGCTCAGGTGCATATCCTGTCGGGGTCAACTCGAGGACCGGGGCAGCGAGTTGAAGTGTGCTGGCTGCGGCCGGAAATATCCGGTGGTGGACGGAGTGGCTCGGTTCGTAGATACGCAGCAGTATGTTGGCAGCTTTGGATTTCAGTGGCATGTGCACGCCCGCACGCAGTTGGACAACGAAGAGAGCAAGCGCTCGGAACGGGCGTTTCGGCGGCGCACGGGTTTTCGTCCGGAAGATCTCGCTGGCAAACTGGTGCTCGACGTAGGCTGCGGAATGGGGCGCTTCGCGGATGTGGCTACGCGTTGGGGGGCGCACGTGGTCGGCGTTGATCTGAGCCTGGCGGCCGAAGTGGCGGCGCGGAACATGGCCGGACGCGAGGCGACGATATTCCAGGCGGATGTTTTCCAGTTGCCGTTTGCTCCGGAAAGTTTTGATTTCATTTACAGCATTGGAGTGTTGCATCATACGCCGGACTGCGAGCGGGCATTCAAGATGCTGCCGGGCCTGTTGAAACCGGGTGGGCGCATCGCCATCTGGCTCTATAGCAAATACAACAATTGGTACAAGATGAGCGACGTGTACCGTAAAGTGACGCGGCGTATGTCGCCGCGCCTGCTGCACCGTCTTTGCTATGGTGTCGTGCCGCTCTACGGCATTCATCAGGTACTGCGGAAGATTCCGTTGGTCGGGCGGCCGGCCAGCGGGGCGCTGGCTTACGCGATCCCGATGGCATTTCATCCCAATCGGACCTGGCGCATTCTGGATACGTTTGACTGGTACTCGCCGTGGTATCAATCGAAGCACACGTATGAGGAAGTGTTTCGCTGGTTTGAGAGTTGCGGCTTGGACGATCTGCGAGTGATTGAACAACCGATTGCGGTGCAGGGGCACAAGCCGTTGAAGCCCGGCGTCAACTCTGAACGCTGAAAGGGAGATCAGGCAGTGTGCGGAATAGCTGGAGTTGTCGGGAAGCCGGGAGATGCGATCGACGCATCCGATGTGCATCGGATGTGCCAGACCATCGTTCACCGCGGGCCTGACGATGAAGGGATTTACGCGCGCGGTCCGGTGGGGCTGGGCATGCGGCGGCTCAGCATTATCGACCTGGCTGGTGGAAAGCAGCCCATTCACAATGAGGATGGCAGCGTCTGGGTCGTGTTCAACGGAGAGATCTACAACTTTCCCGAATTGCGCGACGAACTCCAGGGCCGGGGCCATCAATTCTACACTCACAGCGATACCGAGGTAATCGTTCATCTCTACGAAGAGATGGGAACGGACTGCGTCACGAAGCTGCGCGGCATGTTCGCGATCGCCTTGTACGACGAGAAAAAGAAATCGCTGCTGCTGGCTCGCGACCGGCTGGGCAAGAAACCACTGCACTATGCTTTGCACCAGGGAAAGCTGCTGTTCGGCTCCGAGATCAAGACGATTCTCGCGCCGCATCCCGAACTGGCGGAGGTCGATCACGAAGGGTTGCTGCAGTACTTTTATTTTGGCTACATTCCCGATCCGCACACCGCGTTCCAGCGAATCCGTAAATTGCCGGCCGGGCATGTGATGGAGTTTCATGAAGGCGAAATTAAGATTCGCCAGTACTGGGATTTGCCTGAGTACGGCACGCACCCGCCGATCAGCGAGGAAGAATGCCTGGTGGAGCTCGAGCGGCGGCTGGAGGAGGCCGTCCGGATCCGGCTGATCAGTGATGTGCCTCTGGGCGCGCTGCTGAGCGGAGGCGTGGACTCTTCCATCATTGTCGCCTTGATGGCGCGCACGAGTGCCAAGCCGGTCAAGACTTTTTCCATCGGATTTCGCGCGGAGCAGTTCAACGAATCGGAATATGCTCGCTTGGTAGCCGAGCGCTTCGGTACCGAACATCACGAACTCATACTCGAACCTGATCTGGAAGAAACGCTGACCTACCTTTCGGGAATGATGGAGGAGCCGTTTGGCGATTCTTCCATGCTCCCGACTTATTATGTCTGCCGCATGGCGAGGCAGCAGGTCACGGTCGCGCTCTCGGGCGATGGGGGCGACGAATTGTTCGCCGGGTATGACCGCTATCTGGTGGCGATGGAGCGGCCGAAGTTCGATCCGTTATCGCGCTGGCTGGGCCCGGTCTACCGTGATCGAATTCATGGACTGATCCCCGCGGGGATGTACGGAAAAAATCTGGCGTGGAATTCGTCGTTGAACGATCGCGACCGGTATCTGGATGGGATTTCGTTTTTCCCGGCGCTGCATCGCGAGCGGAATTTGTTTACGTCGGAGTTTCTCGAGAGTGCGCGGCGACTTCCGGATCCGTTGCTGGAGTGGCAGCGGCTGTACGACAGCGCGCCCGCGCGGGATCGGCTGAGCCGCCTGCTGTATCTCGACACCAAGACTTATTTGAATTCCGACATTCTCACCAAGGTCGACCGCATGAGCATGGCGACTTCGCTCGAAGTGCGTGTGCCCATGCTCGACCATGAAGTCGTCGAGTGGGTGACTTCTCTGCCTGTTGAATTGAAATTTCGAAACGGGGTCCGCAAGCACATTCTGAAGAAACTGGCCGAGCGGCTGAGGATTCCTCCGGCGCTGCTGCACCGCAAGAAACAAGGCTTTCAGATGCCGCTGGTGGAGTGGATGCGGAGCGAACGTAAGACGCAGTTCTGGAGTGTGCTGCTGGAGCCGCGCACATTGCAGCGTGGTTACTTCAAGCCGGCGGTAGTTCGGTCGCTGATCGACGAACATCTTCGGGGCCGGCGCAATCGTTCCGGCCTGCTGTGGCGCATGATGGTGCTGGAACTGTGGCACAGAAACTTCTTGGAGTCGCCGTCGAGCTGGAATGCCGAACACAGGGCGCCGAATGTGCAGTCCCATGAGACTAAGCCGCTTCCGGCGGCGGAGATGGCAGTGCAGCCGGGAGCCGGCACCCACTGAGGGACGGGAATCGGGAAATGCGGTCGACAATAGGACGGTCGTTGATAGGCAAGCAATGATAGAAAACCTCACAACTGAACTCGCGTCAGGCAGTCACGCAGGAGTCAGTGCCCGCAGTCTGGCTCCAGTGTTTGTGCTGGGGTGCGGCCGCTCGGGGACGACGCTGCTTTATCACATGGTGTTGTCGTCGGGCAATTTTGCGGTGTACCGCGTCGAGTCCAATGCCATTAACCTGCTGGAGCCGCGGTTCGGTGATCTGTCGGTCGCCGGCAACAGGCGGCGCATGTTGCAGGCTTGGTATAGCAGCCGATTGTTCACGCTTTCGGGGCTGGATAAGGACGAGATTGCGGCGAAGGTAATGAGTGAGTGCAGAAACGGTGGCGACTTTCTGCGCATCATCATGTCGGAGATGGCGAGAAAACAGGGCGTTCAGCGCTGGGCCGACACGACTCCGGAGCACCTGCTGCATTTGCACCGCATCAAAGAAACGATTCCCGAGGCGCTCGTCATTCACATCATTCGCGACGGGCGCGACGTAGCGCTCTCGACCGACAAGCAAGGCTACATCCGCCGCCTGCCCTGGGACCGCACGCCTTCGAAAATGGTGGCCGGGCTCTACTGGGAATGGATGGTGAAGAAAGGGCGCCGCGACGGCCGCGATTTAGGCGACGATTATACTGAGGTCCATTTTGAGGAACTCGTGAGCCAGCCGCGCGAAACGCTGGCGAGGCTCGGGCGCTTCATTGGTCAGGATATGGACTATGACCAGATCCTGAAAGCGGGAATAGGCTCGGTGAGCGCTCCCAACAGTTCTTTCGATGATTCAAAGGAAAACTTCAGTCCGACGGGACGCTGGCGCGCTGCCTACTCGCCGCAGGAACTTGCGATGTTTGAGGGATTAGTGGGGCGGACCCTGGAAGACAACGGGTACGAGTTGGCGACAAAAGATCAAGACGCGCTGAATCGACCGGACCTGCGGCGCATGCGTGCGATGTACCAGCGCTATTTCGACGCGAAGCTGTATCTGAAGGCGAAAACGCCGCTCGGACGATTGCTGGTGACGCGCGACTTATCGTGGATTTGACAGGGTAATCCTACCCAACCTTGGCTTCGACTCGTTTGCCTTCGACCAGCTCTCGATAGAAATCATAGACGGCCTGAAGATTACTTTCGTCGTTGCTTTCGTGATGGGAGGACTCCTGCGCCGGTTCGCGGGGATGCTGGATCTCCTGCTTGATGGCCAGGAGAAGAGCTTGCGAGTCTGACTTGGGGATGAGGCGGACGCCAGTGGGGCGCATGCCGTTGTCGGTGGCGATAACGGGCGTTCCTAACTGCAACGCCTCGCGAACGGAGAGAGCGTCGCCGTCGTAGAGCGTGGTGCGCAGCATCAGGCTCGCGCGCGAAACGGCTTCCATGGTGGCGGCGTGAGCGACGTCGCCGGCGAGCAGGATGTGCGGCGCAGAGGGGCTGGCATCGATTTCCGCTCGCAGGCCGGCTTCCAGACTTCCGGATCCGATCAGGAGCAACCCTGCACTAGGAAATAGTTGGCGAACTAGCGGCAAGGTTTCGATCTGAAGAGGCAAATCATACTCGGGCTCGAGCAGGCCGACGGAAAGCAAAACTGGATTGTGTGTTTCCAGGAACGCGGCCACGTGTGACGGAAGTGAGTCAGCCGACGGATCTTTCGGCAGGAAGGCGTAGGGGGAGATGCAGCGCGCCCGGTCGGGGCGGACTCCTACCTTGTAAAGAAAGTTCACGATTTCCTGGTTGACGCCGATTATTCCATCAAAGCGCCGCAGCACGAATCCTGCGAAAGATGCCGGCCCTAGAGACTGCCCTTCAGGCGTGGAGGGAAAGCCACCGGAGTGAAACGTCATGACCGACTTCGTCCCGGGGCGCGATGTGCACGCTAGGCTGAGAGCCAGAAGTCGGCGGGTGAGCATTCCGCCGATATGCAGGTGGATGACGTCGTAGCGCAGTCGCGCGAGAAGAGACAGGAGTTGAACCGGGCCCTTCGGATAGTAGACGCCGTTTGCGTCTGCCTGGCGATGCCGCGTGATATTGATGACCTCGCGCGGTACGTCGTGCTTCAGCAAAAAATCGCGAATGGCTACAAGGTTGGTCTGTACTCCACCGTGCGGCGGAGGATACGGGCCCAGCAGAAGCACCTTCATAGTTGGTTAGGAGACGGCAGTTCGGACGACGCGAGAAACTGGTCGAGATCAAGGGAGCAGGGCGCGTGTTCCCGTTGGGATTGCAGCATGCGCAGACAGCCGAGGGTAGAACGCACGCCATCGCGGACGGTGATGTCGGGAGACTTGCCGAGTCGCAGTGCGGAGAAGAAGGATTGCATTTGAGCCTTGTATCCTTTTTCGGCGAACCAACTCGAACTCTTGCGCACCAGACCGGTTCGGACTACCGATTCCCTGAAGTTTTCCGCAGAGACTCCGATTCCTGGAACGAACGCTTCCACGCGCTCGCCTCCAGAAGTGCGGCTGCCGACTGTGCAGTAAGTTAGATTCGCGATTGAACCGTCGGCAAATGAGAAGGTAGCGGCCAGGTTGTTTTCGCCGATCGGATCATTCTTGCCGGTGGGAAGCGACGAGGCGTAAATCTCAATCGGTTCGGAATCGAGCAGCCAGTACATGAGATCCACGAAATGGCAGGCCTCGCCTAGGATGGCTCCGCCGATAGCGGGATCGGCCATCCAATAGGAGCCGGAGATGCCCGGAGAATTGATGCGGCAGTTCAGGACTGCCGGAGCCGTGCGTTTCGAAATCTGCGCTTTCACTCTTAGATAGCTCGGAGCGTAACGTCGATTGAATCCAACCGTGAGCTGCTTTCCGGACTCTTGCACTGCTTGATAGAGGGCGGTGCATTCTTGTTCCGTAAGAGCCATCGGTTTTTCGACGAAGACGTGTTTGCCCGCACGGAGCGCTGCCAGGGACTGGGCCGCGTGCTGCGGATTTCGACTGACAATTACGACCACTTGAACTGCCGGGTTGGCGAGGATCTCGTCGAAGTCCGACGTGCAATAGTCCGCGCCGAAGCGCAGGGCGTAACTTTTGGCGCGAGAACCACTGGCCGACTGAATTGCGCGCAAGCGCGCACCTGGAATTTTCTTCAGGTTTGGCAGGTGGACCCATCGGGCCAAGTTGCCGGCTCCGATCAAGGCCACGCCGAGTTCGGAGCTGTCCGTCTTTGGGCGAGAGACCTCAACCCTGCGCGCTCGTTGCGGCACGGAGACGGGATCAGCGGCCGCGGGATAGTTGAGCAGAACCGCCAGGCTGTTCTGGCTGGGGTCCAGGATAATTTCGTAGGCCTTGGCAGCTACTTCGAGCGGGACACGATGCGTGATCAGACCGTCGAGCCGCAGGCGCTCCTGTGCAGCGAGGCGCAGGAACTCTTCCATGTTGCGCTTTTCTGTCCAGCGAACGTAGGGGAGCGGGTAGTCCTGGCCCTGGTGTTCATAGCGCGCATCGTAACTTCCCGGCCCGTAGGCCCGGGCCATGAAAACCTGAAGCTCTTTGAGATAGCTCTCGTACCACGGAAAGCTGAGTTCGACGGCACCCACGTCGACGATGCGTCCGCGGTCGCGGCAAATCTCCACCGCCAGGCGGCAAGGTGCGTCAGACTTGGCGGCAGCGGCAATGATGGCGCAGTCGACGCCGATTCCTCCGGTGAGAGAACTAAGCTGCTGCGTAAACTCCGGTCCGCCCGCGATTGCAGCGTCCGCGCCGAGTGTCCGGGCGAGCGCGACGCGGTCGGTTCGAAGGTCGCCGGCGATCACGAATCCGCCCTGCAGTCGCGCCAACTGAGCGATCAACTGCCCGACCAGCCCCAGGCCAATGACTGCGACTTTTTCTCCCAAAGAAATATTGGCAATCCGAACCGCATTGAGCGCGATGCTGCCCAACGTCGTGAAGCATGCGTGCTCGAAAGGAACGCCCTCGGGAATTTTGGCGGCAAGGTTGCGGCCGACTAGAATCGCTTCAGCGTGCCCTGTGCCTTCGCCGCCATAGGCGACACGATCGCCAATCTCAAAGTCGAGAACACCTGCGTGTTTGTCAATCACTACGCCTGCGCCGGAATATCCGAGCACCGCATATTCGCTGAGTTTTGCGAGCACCTCACGCGTGGTGCGTACGGGTCCCTCGTTTTTCATTACGTCGAGGATTTTGCCGATGTAGGAGGGGTTTTCGGCGACGGCTCCCAGAGCGCCACCGCGATGGATGCTGGCGGTCTCAGTGCCGCTGCTGATGAGTGAGCAATGCGGGCGGACAATTACGTGATGCGGCGTGACGACAGGGTCTGGAACCTCATCGACGACTATATCCTTGAGCCCCTTCCGCAGGAGTTGTTTCATCGATTTCAGTGTGGTTCGACTCTAGCCTGCGAGCTTACCGGGCCCCCGAGGTTGCTTTTTCGATGGCGTCGAGATCCGCCCCCGCATCTTTCTGGTCAGACCCGGCATGCTTGAACTTGCTGCCTGGAGACAACCGGTAGTCGCCTCCATGCCCATCCTTGTGGCTCACAAATCCCAAATCGCCCAAGTTTCCCGGCGTCTTATTGTCTTTGGGCCAACCACCGCCTCCTCCGACAATGGCATTGTTGTGGAATACGTAGGAGGAGAAGCAGTCGTGGAATATGGCTTCCGGGGCTTTGCGCTGAGGCATCGCCGAGCAATTCTTGTCCGGGCCGCCGCCCGTTGTGGCGATCGGCTGAGGGCCAGTGGTCAGGATACTGTTTGTAATGGAGATGCCCGACATTCTGGGTTCGGCGACCGGACCACCGATGATGAATACACTGCGCGGGGCGAAAGCCGTGACGTGATCAATGCTGATGTCGCGCAGCCTCGGCGACGCAGAAATGCCCGGTGTCATGGAGATCTGAGCGAACACGCCAAACCCATTGTAGAGGTCGGGTTGGATGTCGTCCACAACGACATTGTGGATGCTGTAGCGGGCTCCGTCTTTGGCCGCGCCGCCGTTGGATGAGATTCCGTTGCCGAACTGGAACCCGCTGGCGACGTGGCTGATCCAGCTGTCCCGAATTGTCACGTCAGTAACGAGGCAACTAGGGCAGACATTGCCGCCGTGCGCGGCCTGGTTCTTCGGAGTCAGCAGAATGCCGAAGCCAGCCTGGGAGAATCCTCCCCAGGTATCTTCGAGAATATTTCCTTCGAACAGGACGCGCTGCGCATTCTTGAGCTCAAACAAATTCTTCACGATGAAAGGATTGCCATCCACCCCGCCGACGAATCCGGGCTGGCCCCTCAGCCAAGTCAAGGGCTTGAACAGGTGATTGTGGCGAATCTCGATATCCGCGGGAGTCGCGGTGGCCGTGTCTCCTCCCAGCAGAATGCATTCGCCGGCGGCTTCAAGGAAGTTGTTCACAATCTTGAAGGGGCCCATGGCATCGTCGCCGAGTCCGCCGGCAACTGCTTGTGAGTCGATGCAGGATCCAGACTTGGCCACGCAATGGAAGTCCGATAGATAAGAGTCGACGACTGCCACGTACTGCAGATGACTCAGCATGACGCCGCGAACGGTCTCATCTTGCGGAGTGCCATGGATCCACATGCGATCGAGGATGATGTGGTCCGCGACGCCCTTCTCGGGGCCAATCAGGTTGTAGACCGCGGCTGGCGAGTGGGCGCGAGTAACTTCCAGACCGATCAGCCGGTAGTGGTTTGCTCCCGGTTGGAAGACGACGGGGCCGGAGCCGCCTTTTCCGGCGAACTCAATCTTGGCCAGTACGTTTTCTGTGGAAGTGCATGGGAAGGGAGGCCTGGCGGGAAGGGAGGAGACACCGGCATAACACGGAGTCAGACGAGTACCTTCGGGAGGAAGTTTTGCGTCGGGGACGCTCGTTCGGATAACGATCCAGTGCGAGTCATCGCATTTCTTTGCGGGCAAGAGCAGATTGCCGAAAGTGACGCCCGCCTGAAGTTGGATGGTATCGCCGCAGGATGCTTCGGCGATGGTGCGCGTGAGATCTTCGCCCGCCCGCACCATCACGGTCTTGCCCGGCGCCGGAGTCGCGTGCAAATCGCTTTGAATGTATATCCGAGGAAGCTCGGCTGGCCCATCAAAACTACCGGAATGTGGGGTCGATTGCGGAGTGCCGGATTGTGGAGGGGCCGATGTTGATTGAGAGGCCAACGCCCCTACGGAATGTGCCTGAATCCCTTGAACGATTGCGGCAAACGACAAGAAGATCGCGGAGAATCCGGCTACGTACCTACCGAAAGACCTCATCGCTGCGCGATCCTTTTCCAGATGAAGTTAGATGAGAGGGCGGGCAATTCGATAAGGCCGAATGTGCACCAACAGAGCTGCCATCATCTTATCAGAGCCAGATGAGTTTGTTGCGGAAACAGGCACGGCAGCGCGGCGCCGTGCCTGTTTCGAACTGACCGATTATGGTGGTTCCTGGCCGCGCCTATTGGACGCCCGCGATGGCCGTCAGGATGGCGTCGATGTCTGCCCCCAGGTCTTTGCCGTCAGTTCCCGCATTCTTGTAGGGGCTGCTGCTCTGGAGATGGTAATCTCCGCCATTCCCCTTGTTGTAATTCACGAAACCGATTCGTGTCTCGGTCGGGGGAAAGTAGTTCCCTGAGGGATACTTGCTCGGAGGAAAGTTGGCCGGACTGGCGATGATGGCATTGTGCGAAAAAGTGTAGGGCTCGAAACAAAGGTGGAGTGACGACACTGGGGCGGGGTGGTAGGCACAGTTGGCCGTTCCTCCCTCGCCGGTTGTTTGGGTGGGCGACGGCCCTGCGTTGACGATGTTGTTGGTGAATACAAAGTTACGCATCGTTGGGTTCACGGCGATGTCGTCACCCAGATTCAGCATGACTCCGGGCTGGAAGCCAGTGACATGGTTGATGGTCACGTCCTGCAGTACGGGTGCTCCTCGCCCCATCGAGACTTGAGCGAAGGTACCGTATCCGTTGTATTTCGTGTCATCAATGTCATCGGCGACTACGTCATGGATGCTATAGCGTTCGCCGGCGAGGGGAACGCCGCCATTGGTCGCGACTCCGTTTCCGATCTGCATCGCGCCACCGACGTGACTGACCGTCACATAACGAATTGTGACGTCGGTGACCTGGCAGGATGGGCAGACGTTGGTTGTGCCGGCGGCCTGATTCTTAGGCGTAAGGAGAATGCCGAAGCCATATTGCGAAAACCCGCCCCATGTGTCCTCCAGGACGTTGGCCTCAAACAGCACGCGCTGAGCATTCTTCAGCTCAAACAGGTTTTTTACTATGAACGGATTACCGTCAGCGCCGCCCACGAAACCCGGCTCGCCCCGCATCCATGTCATGGGCTTGAACATGTGATTGCGGCGGATTTCGATGTCGGTCGGAGTGATAGTCGCGGTGTCGCCTCCCAGCAGGATGACTTCGCCCGATGCTTCGAGGAAGTTATCGACAATCTTGTAGGGTCCTGAAATCAAGCTGCCAAGGCCTCCAGCGATCGCCTGGGAATCGATGCAGGCGCCGGTTTTCGACACGCAATGGAAGTCCGAAAAATATGAGTCTACGACCGCTGCATACGTAGTGCCGGCCAGCATGATGCCGCGCTGGGTCTCATCTTGAGCAGTCCCGTGCAGCCAACTGCGGTCGAAAATGATGTGATCGGATGCGTTCCCCTGATTAAAGACCAGGTTGTACACCACGCCGGTGCCCTGAGGCCGGGTGATTTCCAGGCCGATAAACCGGTAGTGGCTCGCGCCATTCTCAAAGGTGATTGGCCCGCTCCCTACGCCAGGAAACACAACCTTCGCCAGGACGTTGCTCTTCGCGGTGCAGTTCAAGGCAGGGCGACCGGGGAGGGAAGTGATACCGGCATAGCACGGAGTCATGCGCGTGCCCTCCGCGGGCAGGCTGCTGTCCGGGGCGCTGGTCCTGACAATAATCCAATGAGCGTCATCACAACTCTGCGCCGGAACCGTAAAGCTCCCCGTAAAGGCCGCTCCCGCCTGGAGTTCGATGGTTTCTCCGCACTTGACGCGGTTCAAGGCGGACTGGAAGTCGCCACCTTTCGGCACCGAGATTACGCCGCCGGTCGCGGGCGTGTCGGTCAAGTCGCTCTGCACGTAGACTCGCGGGAGTTCCGCGGGGCCGTCATAATTTGAAGCCGTGGTTTGCGGACTCATCGCGAGGCTGAGTGCGGCGCTGGCGGCGGTTGAGCTGGCGTCGGTTACCGATGCTGAGAAGCTGAAGGTTCCTGATAGTGCGGTTGTGCCTGAGATGACTCCTGTGGTCTTGTCGAGCGACAGGCCTTGGGGCAAAGATCCGCCCACAACTTTCCACGTGAAGGGCGCAGTGCCTCCAGTTGCAGACAGGGTCGCGCTATAGGCGCTGTCAGCAGTACCGGCGGGCAGCGGCTGGGTGGCGAACGAGAGTTTGCTCGGGGGTTGGACCGTGACCTCGGAAGTTGCGATCACACTCTTGTCGGCCGCGCTCGCAGCGGTCACGGTTACAACGGTCGAAGAAGTCACCGAAGGCGCCGCGAACAGGCCGGTGCTTGAGATGGTGCCCTTGCTCGCTTGCCAGGTGACGGCGGTGTTGCTGGTAGAGGTCAAGGTTGCGGAGAATTGCTGCTTTCCACCAGAAGAGATCGTGGCCGTGGCCGGGGCAACGTTGATCGTGATTTTATTGGGCGGGACGATTGTGATTTCAGAAATTGCGACAGTGGACGTATCCGCCGAAGTCGTGGCGCTCACCTTTACCTTCGTCGAGGACGTAACCGAAGGAGCCGTATAAAGACCGGTATTCGAGATGCTGCCGGCGCTAGCGCTCCAGACGAAAAGAGTATTTCCGGTTGAGGTTGCGGTGAATTGCTGCTGGGCGCCCGAGGGAATCGTCAGCGTCGCCGGAGACAGGCTGATCTTATTCGAAGATGATGGTGGTTGCGCTGCTGCGGAGTTTGAAATCCCCGCACAGCCGGTGGAAAACCAGGCCAGCGTTGAAAGAAGAAGAATGAATCCAAACTGCTTCGGAAGATTAAAGGACGCCGTGGCGCGCTCGTAATCGGGGGACGATTCCAAGAACATTTGGGCCTCTCAAATTGAAGTGACGGAGAATCCGACTGCGATTCACTCGCTCCAATCTAGAGAGGGAAACCTGATGCGAACAGATAACTGAGGGCACTGTCCACTTGGCGCACGGAAGTACACACAGTAATGCGGCAGCGGGACAGGGGGGAGATGCGAGAAAAACAGGCCGCTAAATTGCCGCTTAATTCATCGAATCAATGCGGCAAATCGTGCAGCTGACAAGTTTTGGCGGAGAATCTGAGATGAATGTGAATCCGAGGTGAATTATCGTGGATCCGGCCCGGTGCTTTTTTCGGGGCCCAGCAGCAAGGCGCGCAGCGAATCATAAGCAGAGTTGCCGAGCAAGCGCTGGACTGATTCCCGGGCTCGTTCCTTGAGCTGGGTGGCAAGAAGTCCGTGGCCGCTGCAGGCTTGCGCGACAGATTCTTCGCTGGCGTTTTGCAACACGGCCACGCGGGCCAGCCCAAACGGATTTGTGCCGGCGAAGTTCATTGCCGTGCGGCTGGTGGCCATGCTGCGAAAGTTTGCGGCCTTCACAGCGGCGACGACCCGGCGATCCCATCTTCCGCCGGGGCAGGAAAAATGTTCGACTGGAACGCCCGCGATTTGTTCCAGCCGGTCTTTGGCCCCCGCGGTTTCGTCGCGCAGGCGAGCGTCATCCAAATCGGGGAGGTAAGGATGCGTTTGAGAATGGCAGCCGATCTCGACTCCGAGCGCGCTCAGGCTGCGTACTTGCGAAGCGCTGAGATATCCGGGTTGGCCAAGAAAGCCGACCGTGATGTAAGAGGTAGCGCCAAAACCAAGTTCTTTGAGCAATGGCGCGGCCGAGAGCAAATCGGTTTCACATCCGTCATCGAAAGTGACGCATGCACTTTTGCCGTCAAAGGACTGAAGCGCCTGACTGGCATTCTTGGCGTGCCAGCCGTCGCGCTTCAGCCGATCCATGTGGGCGCAAAAATTGGAAGCGGAAACGACGTAGCGCGTGTATCCCGGCTCGCGGTGGCACGTGGCGCGGTTGGGCAGCGCCAGTTCGTGATACATCAGAAAAACTGTGCCGGGCTTTGACATCGTGATATCTCGCGTCAAACCAAATCTTGGTCTGGCCTACGACGATCTGACCTACGACCTTGCCTTCTGAAACGCGCGTTCCAGAAAATCCAGCCAGTCACCTAATTCTGGCAGGGGATCGGTCCATTGGAAGTTGTCGTGAAAGGTGCCGGGCACCGGGGTCATCGCGGCCAGCAGGGTGGTCCATCGGTTCGGATACCGCCGGGGATAGCCTGCAGGTGCACCGCGCCACACCTCGACCAGATGACGGAAATCCCCCAGCAGCCAACGGCAGCGAACTCCGGTACGAAATGAATTCTGCTTTTCCACGTCGCCGGTCTCGGCCATCCGCGCCAACAGCGCGGGGAAATCCGCTCCCGCGTAACAGGCCAGGGGCAGGGAATTCCAGAAGCGGCCGTTGACCTCCATAAAAACAGGAGTGCTGCCCGGAACCTGCCGGAACTCGACCATAGCGACGCCATGCCAATGCAGCGCCTGCAAAATTGCAAGGGAGGCGGCCCGCACCTGGGGATCGGGTTCGACGCTGACGCGGACTGCACTGCCCGATCCCGTAGGATGAACATCGCGGATGCGGCGGTGCGCGAACTCCGCACGCAACTCGCCATGGTTCATCAATGCGAAATAGCCCGTGCCTTCGCCATCGACGAACTCCTGCACCAGCACTCGCGGGCAAACTCGGCTCATCTGTCGATAGACGGTCTGGAGTTCTTGTGCATTGCGGGCGTAACGCGGGCGTCCGGTGATTTGCATTGCACCGTCGGCTTGCGTTTCAACTGAACTGCGCGGCTTCAGAACGACGGGGAATTTTGCCGTCTCGCTCGCCGCGCGGGCTTCGCCGTCGCAACAGACGGTGGTTGTCTTCGGCACCGCGATTCCGAGCGAGGCTGCCAGGCGAACTGTTTCTTCTTTGTTGAACGCGCGCAGAACGTCGTCGTGGGAAGGCAATACCAGCCTGGCGCCCGCACTCTGCAGCAGTTCGCGTTGTGCCGACAATGGAAGCGTCGTCGCCTCTGTCATGGGAAGCACCAGCATGCCGGATTGCTGCGCGGCCAATTCCGCAATGCGCGCGACGAAGCCGGGGACATCCTGATGCGGATCAGGGTATTGGAACGTGTCATGACACGAACGCGACCAGCCAGCCTTCGACCACGAACCGGATGCTCCGGCAAGAACCTGATGCCCTGTTTTCGCGAGCGAACGCACGCTGGCCACGGCTTGATTCTGGTTGCCATCGAGCACCAGAATTCTCACGGCTGCACCGGCACGACTGCGCTGGGCGCCGCGCCCCGGCCGGAGCGAAAGCTACCTACGGCATTGCGCAGCACGTCGGCGAAGCGACGGGCGATCTGCGACCAGTCATAGCGCGCGGCCAACTCGGCGGCATTTTGTTCGCAGCTGCGGCGCAGCGCGGGATCGCGCAGAAACTGCAGAATGCCGGCGGCAAACGATTGGGCATCATCGGCGATCAGCACGTCGCGGCCGTGAGTCACGTCCAGGCCTTCGGCGCCAATGGAAGTGGAAACCATCGCCTTAGCCATGGCCATCGCTTCGAAGATCTTGAGCCGCGTGCCGCCCCCGATGCGCAGCGGGACGATCACGACTGTGGCTGCCCGCAAGTAGTCTGTGACCGAAGGCACGGTCCCGGTTACTTCGACGGTAGCCGAGGCCAGGCGCTGCACGCGTGGGTGCGGCGTGCGGCCCACAATCTGAAAACGAGCGTCCGGATACTGGGCGAGAACGGTCGGCCAGATTTCCTGGCAAAAATATTCCATCGCGTCGATGTTGGGCTCCCAGTCCATGGAGCCGGTGAAGACAATCAGGGGAGGGTTTCCGGAAACCGACGGCGCGGCTTGATATTGCTCTGTGTCCACACCGGTCGGGACCACGGTGATGGGGCAGCTTGAGGAGGCTGACAACATCAGCATGGCGTCGCGGTCGTGAGCCGAAACTGCGATCACGTGTTGAAATCGTCGTAATGCGCGCCGTTCGTAGGCCGACATCTTGCGGGCTTCGATGCCGTAGGCGAGCTTGCGTACGGCGGATTTTTCGGTCTGGGCCATTCGTTGCCACAGCATGGTTTCGACATTATGTTGAAACAGGACGACCGGCGCCGGGGAACTCTCGGGAAAATTCAGCGACGCCGATAGAAAGTCGCAGACCGCCACGTCCAGGCTGCGATCCTCCAGGCGCTGTGCGACCTCCTGACGAACCCGCGGGTGCGAGAACTTCTTTACTGCATACGGAGCAGCCGAAGGCAGCCGGAGAATGTAGTCGAGTGACTGTGCCGCGGTTCCGTCTGGCGCAGCGGTGTAGATGGTCCGGGCCCCGGGCAAACGCTGCGCGATGGCCGCTTCATACTCCGGATCACGACGCCCGCCATAATAAGAGAGCAGGGTGACCTCATGCTCTCGGGCCAGGTGCCGCAGAATGTTAAACGAACGGATCTTGCCTCCGGTATCGACCGGCAGCAATTTTCCCGCCTTGACCCAAAGTATCTTCATTGTTTCAGGAGCCGGAGTTCCGGGGCTCAACCAGGCGACCTACCAGCACAAGCCCTCGTAGGAAGCGCTCGCCGAAGGACGCCGAGACTTTTCGAGATTCACCAGATCGACCACGAACTGATCGGGGCGAAGGTTAGCGTCGAGAATCTTGCGGTCGATTCCGCGAGTGCCGATGACGACGACCTCCGCCTGACTGAGCACTTGCTCCAGACTCGCGCTTAGGAGCGAGCCGATGTGGGGGATCACGGTTTCGATGTACTGGCGGTTGGAGCCGATCAGGCGCCCCAAAGAAACGTTGTCATCCCAAATCTGGAGCTTGCAGCCCTCGCCAAGGAGACGCTTGACCAGTTGCACCTGCGGACTCTCGCGGAGATCGTCGGTTGCCGCTTTGAAACTGAGGCCGAGGACGGCGACATTCTTCTTGCCAGAGCTCAGTACGATTTCGACCGCACGATCGAGGTGCGCGTCGTTGCTGGGAAGGATCGACTCGAAGAGGGGCAAGGAAAGGTCAAGTTCCTTGGCGCGATAGTTCAGAGCGCGCACGTCTTTGGGCAGGCAGGAACCGCCGAATGCGAATCCGGGTTTCAAATAGCGGGAGGAAATATTCAGCTTCGTGTCGGCGGTGAAAATTTCGACCACGGCTTCGGCGTCGACTTTCAATTCCTTGGCCAGAGTGCCCACTTCGTTGGCGAACGAAACTTTTACCGCGTGCCAGGCGTTGCACACGTACTTCGCCATTTCGGCGGAGCGAAATGAAGTTTCAAAAACTCTGCCCGGCACCCACGCGTAAAGATCGCGCAGAATCCTGCTGTGCGCGGGATCGGCTGCGCCTAGGATGGTGATGGACGGCTCGAGAAAATCGGCCACCGCCGTCCCTTCGCGCATGAACTCGGGATTCACGCATACGCCGAAGTCGCGTCCCATTTTCTTTCCGCTGGCTTTTTCGAGGGTGGGAACGACGATGGTTTCGGCCGTGCCCGGCAACACCGTGCTGCGCAAGACCACCAGATGGAACGAGTTTTTCTTGCGGAGCGCTGCACCGATCTCCTCGCAGACGGGACCGATGTGGCCGAGATCGAGCTTGCCATTCCGCAGGCTGGGAGTGCCCACGCATAGAAACGAGATTTCCGTTTCGAGAATCGCCTTCTCCGACTCGCTGGTGGCGTGCAGCCTTCCGGCCTTTTGCGACTCGGCAATCAACTCGGAGACTCCGGGTTCAACAATCGGACTGCGTCCGCTGCCCAGCGCCTCCACTTTGGCGACGCTGAGATCGACCCCAGTAACTCGGTTCCCCTGATGCGCTAGACAAGCCGCAGTGACGGTGCCCACGTACCCCAAACCAAAAATGCTGATCCCCCGGCTCATGCGCAGTCCTTGCCCTTCCCCCGGATCGAGTCGCGAGGTTCTAGGATGCTCCAACCCAGATAGTCAAATGTAAGATCGCCCACCAAGATGGCCCACCTAAGATAGCCGACTGCGCCGGATGCGGCAAACCGGGTGAGACTTCGAACATAATCGTGGGTCAATATATTTACTGACAGTATTGTTACGAAAGGACTTACAGGAATATCCAGCGGCCATGTTTGAGCTCGCGCTCAGGTCTTAGACCAAGGCTGACAAAGCAGACTCTGGTGCCTGTGCAGTCGGCAGAATTGTCGCTAGTATGAAGGAGCATGAATTCGTCGAACCAGCCCTGCCCGGAGTCGCCGACCGTGGAGAACCCGGCATCGGCGCCGCAGGACCCTTCGTCTGAGGTGGTCCCAGCGGCGGCGCGGCGCAAAGTTTTTTTTCTGCTGGATTCCTTGAATGTTGGCGGCACCGAGACGCAGGCCGTGGAACTTGCGACCCGGCTCAACCCCGAACGCTATGATGTGACCCTCGGTTGCCTGCGCGCGCGCGGGCCACTGCTTGAGAAATTAGCGGGCACAGCGGTCTCGGTACGCGAGTTCTATCCCAAGGGCGGGATGGATTCGATCCAGGGGATTTATCAGATGTTACGGCTGGCGATTTTTCTGCGCCGCGGCGGATTCACGATTTTTCATGCACATGATCTTTATGCGAATCTGCTGGGCGTTCCGGCTGCGGTGATCGCGCGGGTTCCGGTGATCATCTGCAGCCAGCGCGATTTGGCTCATCTCGATTTGTATAAGACGCGGCGGCGGGTATGGCTTCGGCGTTTGCAGAATCTCTCGACCGCCGTTCTGACCAATGCCGGCGCGGTGCGGGACGCAGTGCTGGCGGAGAATCATTTTGGTCCGCAAAAAGTTCGCGTGATTTACAACGGCGTGGACCTGGAGAAATTCAGCCGGGGCTCGCGGGATCGCGATTGGCTCACGCCAGGTGCGGCGGAAGGCACCGTTTCTTCACGAAACGCCAAATGGATCGTGCTGGTCGGAAATATGCTCAGCGATGTAAAGGGCCATCCCTGGCTGATCGCGGCCGCATCGGCGATTACGCGCGAATTTCCAGAAGCGCGTTTCGTGCTCGTCGGGGACGGTGAGAAGAGAAAGGATTTCGAGCGGCAGGTTGCGGACCTGAGACTGGATCGGCACTTTCTGTTCCTCGGGCGGCGGAACGACGTTCCCCGCATTCTCGGCTGCTGCGATATTGGCGTTCTGCCCTCAAGGGCTGAGGGATTGCCTAATGCGGTTTTGGAATATCTGGCGGCGGGCTTGCCCACGGTCGCGAGCCGAGTGGGAGGCAATGTCGAAATTCTTCAGGACGGCACGACCGGGTTGCTGGTGCCGCCGGAGGATTCTGCTGCGCTGGCAGGGGCAATTCTTCGTTTTCTGCGCGACCCGGAATTGGCGGCGCGCGTGGGGAAAAATGGGCGCGAGTACGTGGCTTCTGAATTCAGCGTTCAGCGGATGATTGCCAACACGGACCAGTTCTATAGCGAACTGCTGCGCTCGCGGAGTGTGGAATGAGTTCGGGGTTGGCGGGTTGGACGCGGATCTATCGGCGCGTGCTGGCCATGGACCGTGCGGAAATTGCGGATCGCGTTCGCCAGCAGACAACCGCTCGCCTCGACGTGCTGCGCTTCAAGGCTGGCGCTGACTTTGCGCCGCGAATGCAGTCCGTTGGTTCGGGAACACAGCCGCGATTCTTCTTCTCGCCGGAGCAAGTTCCAGGCCTGTGCACAAAACTGCGCCAGCTTTTTCCGGGGCAAGCCGAGCAGATCGTCGAGCGGGCCGAACGAATCTGCGAGCATCGCTTCGACCTGCTGGGTTATGAAGCTGTCGACTATGGAGCCGAGATCGACTGGCATTGCGATCGCGTCCACGGAAAGCGCGCTCCGCGGAAACCATGGTTTCGCATGAAGTACCTCGATTTCGCCGAGGTGGGCGACAGCAAAGTTACGTGGGAACTAAATCGGCACCAGCATCTGGTGACACTGGCGAAGGCGTACCGGTTGAGCGGCGACCAGAAATTCTCCGTTGAGCTTTTTCTCCAGTGGGAACACTGGCAGGCGGAAAATCCGTATCCCATGGGCATCAACTGGGCGAGCAGCCTGGAGGTTGCGTTTCGCAGCCTCTCGTGGCTTTGGGTTTACTTTGTTTTGGCGGATTCGCCCGGAATGCCGGCTGGGTTTCGCGCCGGCTGGCTGCGTAGCCTGGCAGTCGCTGGGCGGCATATTGACTGCTATCTATCTACATATTTTTCGCCCAACACTCACCTGCTGGGAGAGGCGGTGGCGCTGTTTTTCATCGGCACGCTGTGTCCGGAGATTCCGTCGGCGCGGCGCTGGCAGCAGTGCGGCTGGCAGATTGTGCAACAGGAGGCGGAGCGGCAGGTGCAATCGGATGGACTGCATTTTGAACAGTCGCTCTATTATCACGTCTACGCCCTGGATTTTTTCTTGCACTCCGCCGTGCTCGCGTCTGTGAATCAAATCCCAGCTTCCGCGCAATATGACCGGACGCTGGAACGGATGCTGGCAGCGCTGGCAACTCTGGCTCGGAATGGAAGTGTACCGCAGTTCGGCGACGATGACGGTGGACGCCTGTTTGATGCTTCGCGCAATCGCAAAGAGTATCTGCTCGATCCGCTCGCGACCGGGGCGGTGCTGTTTGGGCGGGGAGATTTCAAAAGCATTGCCGGAGGCCCGAGGGAGGAAACGCTTTGGCTGCTGGGCGAGTCCGGTATGGAAGAATTCAGCCGGCTCCCGGCAGTCGCCCCAAAGCGAAACTCGATTGCATTCCAAACCAGTGGGCTATATGTGATGAGCGGTGATCTTGGTCGGCAGTTGGCGATCGACGCGGGCCCTCAAGGGGCGCACACGGCGGGGCACGGTCATGCGGATGCGCTGAGCCTGACGACCGGCAGCGGCGGTATGGATCTGCTGATCGATTCGGGGACGTTCGAATATATCGGAGCAGGCGAGGAGCGCGATCGATTCCGCGGCACTCGGGCGCACAACACGCTGTCGGTAGCCGGTCAGGATCAATCCGAGCCGAAGGGTCCGTTTAGTTGGGGCAGGCTGCCAAAGGTCGAGGCTGAAGGCTGGATCGTCGGACAGACGTTCGATCTTTTTGCGGGCAGCCATGACGGCTACGCGTGCTTGCCGAACCCTGTCATCCACCGGCGTTTCGTGTTTTCGCTCAAGTCAGGCTTCTGGCTGGTGCGGGACCTGGCGCTGGGATCTGGAGAGTATCCGCTCGATCTCCACTGGCATGTTGCGCCCGGGCTGAAACCGGTCGGCGGGCAAGGGCACCTGTTTCTCGATAGAGGGCACGGCCTGCGTTTCGTGACCGTCGATGGCAACGGCTGGACTGAAAGCGTCGAAGAGCAGCCCAACTCGCCGGCCTACGGCAGGAAAGAAAGTCACAGCGTCGTGCACTTCGCCACCAGCGCGCACCTTCCCGCCGAATTCGTAACCCTGATGGTCCCAGTTTCTGCGGTCTTGCACGATGTCTCGCATTCGGAACACAGACTCACCCGGATCATCGCGTCGTCTTCTGTGCCCGCGGCTGGATTCTGCTACAAAACCGACCGGGACGAGCACCATATTGTCTTCGGTCAGGGCAAGCCCTGGAGGTTGGAAAATTGGAGCAGTGATGCCGAGTTTTTTTATTGGGGGCAGGCAGGCGACTCGCCGGTGCAGACGCTCATTTGTTGTAACGCGACTTATGTGGAGTGGTCGGAGCGGCCGATTGTGACGGCCAAGCGGACCGTATTGCGCTGCGAGATCATCGGAGAGGAAAAACAATTCGAAGTAGTATCCTCCGATCCAGAGTCGGTCGTGGTCAACCGCGAAGGCTGGAGAATGCTGCTGGAGAAAAGTAGCCTGCAAACTGCAGGCAAGTTTACGAAAGAAAACAACTGACCTATGTGCGGAATTTGTGGGATCTTCTTTTCCGATCGTGACTGGCGCGTGAAGGGCGAAGTGTTGGCGGGCATGAATCGCCGCATCGTGCATCGCGGGCCGGACGATGAGGGCTTTTTCATCGAAGAAAATGTCGGCCTGGCTATGCGGCGGCTGAGCATTATCGATGTCAAGAGCGGCCACCAGCCGCTGGCCAACGAAAATCATGATGTCTGGATTGTCTTCAACGGCGAAATCTACAACCATGCGGAACTGCGGGCCCCGCTGGAGGCGAAGGGGCATCGCTACCGCACGCGCAGCGATACTGAAACCATCGTCCACTTGTATGAAGAGTACGGCCGCGATTGCGTGAAGCACCTGCGCGGCATGTTTGCATTCGTGATCTGGGATCGCCGCAAGCGCGTCTTGTTCGCGGCGCGCGACCGCTTGGGGATCAAGCCTTTTTATTACCGCTTTGACGGCAAGTCGTTTCTCTTCGGGTCGGAGATCAAAACAATTCTGGCCTATCCCGACGTCGCCGCAGAATTCAACCGCGGCACGCTCGCGGAATACCTGACGTTCGGTTACATCACCGGGCCGGAAACCATGTTCGGCGGAATCCGCAAGCTGATGCCGGGACACACGCTGGAGCTTTCCGAGCATGGTGAGCCTACGATCGAGCGTTATTGGGATTTTACCGCGGAAGTGGATCGCGAGCCGCAGTCGCATGAGTACTACGTGAAGACGTACCGCGAACTACTCGAGAGCGCGGTCGAGTCGCATTTGATGAGCGACGTGCCGTTGGGCGTGTTTCTGAGCGGAGGACTGGATTCGAGCGCGGTGGCGGCCCTGACCACGAAAATTCGCGGCGATCAGATCCAGACCTTCGCCGTCGGATACGGCGAGGAAGAATTCAGTGAACTGCCCTACGCGCGGCAGGTGGCAAAGCACATAGGATCGAATCATCACGAGGTTCGGCTGAGCCGCAAAGAATTTTTCGCGAGCTTGCCGCGGCTGATCTGGCATGAAGACGAACCCGTCGTATGGCCGTCGAGCGTCTCGCTGTATTACGTGGCCCGGCTGGCGCGCGAACGCGTCACGGTGGTGCTGACCGGCGAAGGCAGCGACGAGACGCTGGCAGGTTATACCCGATACGCTTGGACCCTGGTCAATTCGAAAATGGACCGGAGCTATCGCGCCATGGTGCCGGCTTTCTTGCGCAGAGCATTGCATGCTGGAATCAGTTCCGCGCCGCTGTCTGCCAGTCTGCACCGCAAATTGGAGCACACATTTCTGATGCGTGACGGCGAGGACTGGCCGTCGTTTTATTTCGACAATTTCTATTCCGCGTTTTCCGCCAATGAATTTGATGAGCTGCTGACGCCGGCTGCGCTCGCGAGTGCGGGGCAAGCTTATGCCGGGTCGATGGGCGCGTGGGATCAGTCGCGCGGCGACATGCTGCATCGCCTGCTCTATACCGACATCAACAGCTATCTGATCGAACTGCTGATGAAGCAGGATCAGATGAGCATGGCCGCATCGATCGAGAGCCGGGTTCCTTTTCTCGATCATCCTCTGGTGGAGTTCACCGCGCGCATCCCCGCGAGCCACGAGATCAAAGGTATGGCCGGGAAATATATTCTCAAGGAAGCGGTCGCGGACTTGCTTCCCGATTCGATTGTTTACCGGAAGAAAATGGGGTTTCCCACGCCGTGGGCCTACTGGCTATCCGGTCCGCAACTGGAGGAGATTGAGCGACTGCTGTCGGAGCCGCGCAGCCAGGCGCGAGGACTTTTCCGCCGCAAAGCAATCCAGCGCATTTTCGATGAGCACCGCGCGGGACATCGCGACCACGGCAGTCGCATCTGGCGTCTCTTGAATCTCGAACTATGGCAGAGGGTGTTTCTGGACGGTGAAGTCGATCCGGCTGTGATCTCTGCGCAGAGCGATGCTGCGGTGAGATGAAAACAGTGACTGGATGTCCCGCCGCCCTCGATCACGAACCACTAATCATTTTCAAATGCAGATGCTGAGAAAAATAAAGGTCGCCGCTCTCGGCTTGCTCCGCGGTGCGGGAGCATTCCATCTCGTGGCCAACAGCCAGTGGCGCCGGGAGCGCCTGCTCATTCTCTGCTATCACGGAATCTCTCTCGAGGACGAGCACCAGTGGCGGCCACAACTCTACATGCCGGGTGGACTCCTCGAACAGCGGCTGCAAACGCTGCGAGAAATGGGTTGTTCTGTGCTGCCGCTGGGCGAAGCCCTGTCCCGTCTGCACTCTCGCGATCTCCCGCCGCGCAGCGTCGCGATCACCTTCGACGACGGCACGTATGATTTTTACAAGCAGGCTTACCCGCTGCTAAAGAAGTACAACTATCCCGTTACCGTTTATCAGACCACGTACTATACCGATCACGAGATTCCAATTTTCAACCTGACTTGCTCGTACATGCTGTGGAAGCGGCGCGGCGATCGGCTAAGCGGAGCGCAGGAACTGGGGCTCTCGGAACCTGTGGATCTGACGACCGAACTGGGACGGCACCGGATCGTCCGCACTCTCATTGAAAGATCCGATCGGGAGAATCTGACTGGCCTGCAGAAGAATGAGATCGCCAGACGTTTAGCCGCGAGGCTCGGCATCGATTACACAACGTTTTCCTCCAAACGCATGCTGCAGTTGATGAACGCGCAGGAAGTCGCGGAGGTTGCAAGGAATGGCGTGGATGTGCAACTGCACAGCCATCGCCACAGAACGCCTGAGGACGAGAGTTTATTCCGCCGCGAGATTGCTGAGAATCGGGGAAGGATCCGCGCCTTGACCGGGAGGGAAGCGAGTCATTTCTGCTACCCGAGCGGCGTGTACCGCCAAGAATTTGTCGGATGGCTGAAAAAGGATGACGTTATCTCGGCCACGACCTGTGACGCTGGACTTGCTGGCCGGGACGATAGTCCATTTTTACTGCCCCGATTTGTGGATACCACGGGCCGCAGTCAGACGGAGTTTGAAGGCTGGCTCAGCGGCATCGGATCGCTGGTTGCTGTCCGGAAGGCTGCGTCGCAACGCTATGTCGTGCCGGCGGATTGAGAATGCGCTAGACGCGAAGGGGGTTCGCGGTCGGGGCTGGCAGATGAGCTTGTAAAGCTGAAAGCAGCTCCTCTCTTAGAAACGGCCCGCAAGCCATCAACCCAGTGAGAAGCGGGTTACGATTGTTGCAGCGCAGAGGCGTGTTGTCGAGCGTGGCGACAAATCCTCCCGCGCTTTCGACCAGCGCGGCGCCGGCGGCGACGTCCCACTCATTCTTTGGCGTCAACGTGAACGTGATATCGGCGCGGCCGGCCGCCACCAGGCCAAGCTTGTAGGCGACCGAGCCCATCGGGCGAATCTGATAATCGCCGGTCTGGAATTGCTGCCACTCGCCACGTTTGACTTCGCTGCGGCTGGCCAGAATCAGCGACCCGCGCAGCGTGGTCCGCTGGCTCGGGCGCGCAGGCTTGCCGTTGTAGAGCACTCCAGAATCGATGGAGCCGATGATGGTTTCGTTGGTCGCGGGATTGCAAATGCCGCCCGCGACCGGGCGGCCATTTTCGACAAATCCGATCGAAACGCAGAATTCTGGAATGCCGGCTACGAACTCGCGGGTGCCGTCGAGCGGGTCGACCACCCAGACGCGGCTTTTGCTGAGGCGCGCCACGTCGTCCACACTTTCTTCCGAGAGCCAGCCTTCGCCGTCGCGCAGCAGGTTCTGGCGCAGTACGGCGTCGACGGCGCGGTCGGCCTCAGTCACGGGATCGTATCCAATTTTGTATTCTGTTGCAATCGCGCCCGGTGTAAAGCGGGAGAAGACGGTGCGGGCTGCGTCTAACGCGGCTGCAATGCGCTCGACGATATCGGTGTAGGAAGAAGTCGAAGTCATATTTTTCTGAATCATGTGGGCTGAATTTGCGTTCGAAAGAAGTCAAGCCCACAACATGCGGGCTCCGGTAATCAGCAGCAAAGCGCAGAGAATGCGGCGCAGCCAGAGCATAGGGACGCGCGTGGCCAAATGCGATCCGAGCAGGCCGCCCGGAATGGAACCGATCAATAGCGCACCAACCAGCCTGGGATCTACGTTTCCGGCCCTGAATTGGAGCCACCCCGTCACGCCGAAGAGCACAACCGCATGCACCACGTCAGTTCCGACATTGATCTTGGGCGGGAAACTGTAGAACAAGAGGAGCAGCATCATAATGATGCTCCCCGAACCGACCGACGTGAGGCCCACGATGAAACCCACGGTGAGGCCGATGATCGCCATCCCCGCGAAACCTTTCATCGACGGCGCACGATTCGCGATTCGCTCTTCGATTCGCTTCTGGAGGAGCAGCATCGTAGGAATCACGAGGAGCAGCACGCCCACTGCCGTCTTGATAAAGGTGTTCACTCCGTTTCCGTAAAGGAGGCGGATGTAGACCAGCAGCTTGACTCCAGCGAAGGAGCCGGGAATGCTTCCCAGCGCCAACGCGAGGACAACCTTCCGGCGGACCGTTCCATTTTTCAGGTGGAGCAGTCCGGCCGGGATTTTGGTGAAGAATTGAAACAGCGCGTCGGAACCGACTGCCACGATAGGCGAGTAACCCAAACCGAAGATCAGAACCGGGAGCATGAGAACACCGCCCCCCACCCCGGTCATGCCGATGAGGACACCCACAACAAATCCAGCCAGGATTTTGGCTGCTATCACAGGCATCGTGATCGATTCCCCTTTCTCTACTCCCCAGCCTTATTAACGCCGATGAAGCCTTCGCGCTCCAGATGCAGGATGATTTCCTGCGCGGCTTCCTCGGCCGACAGTTCGCCGGTGTTGATGGTCACGTCGGCATCGGTCGGAACTTCGTAGGGATCGGAGATCCCGGTGAATTCCTTGAGAATGCCGGCTCGCGCCTTGGCGTACAGGCCCTTGCGATCGCGCTGCTCGCAGACTTCGACCGTCGTGGCGATGTGCACGAGAATGAAGCCGCCGTAGGGCTCGATGAGCTGCCGCACGTGTTTGCGGGTCGCGTCATAGGGCGCGATGGGCGCGCAGATCGCGATGCCACCGTTCTTCGTGATTTCCGAAGCGACGTAACCGATGCGGCGAATGTTGATGTCGCGGTGCTCTTTCGAGAATCCCAGTTCCGACGACAGATGCTTGCGCACCAGGTCGCCGTCGAGCAACGTGACCGGACGTCCGCCGACTTCCAGAAACTTCGTCATCAGCACGTTGGCGATGGTGGATTTGCCCGAACCCGAGAGTCCGGTGAAGAAAATGGTCACGCCCTGCTTGGCGCGGGGCGGAAAGCTGCGCCGCAGTTCTTGAACGACTTCGGGATACGTGAACCAGGCGGGAATGTCGCGGCCTTCGTTCAGTCGGTCGCGCAGTTCGGTGCCGGAAATATTCAGAACCTTGTCGCCTTTTTTGACTTCATCGTCGGGGACGTAACGATCTTCCTCTTCGAGGTAGACCATCATGCTGAAAGGCACCATGGTCACGCCGATGTCGGCCTCGTGCTTCTTGAAGACTTCTTGCGCCTCATACGGGCCGTAGAACGGCTTCTTGGTTTCAGGATCGGAGCCCGGTCCGGCGTGATCGCGGCCCACGATGAGGTGGGTGCAGCCGTGATTCTTGCGAATCAGGGCGTGCCAGATGGCTTCGCGCGGCCCGGCCATGCGCATGGCAAGAGGCAACAGCGAAAGCTTCTGAGTGCCTTGCGGATATTTCGAGCTCAGCAATTGATAGCAGCGCACGCGAGTGTAATAGTCCACGTCTCCAGGCTTCGTCATTCCGACGACAGGATGGATCAAAAGGTTGGCTTCAACTTGCTTGGCCGCGCGAAAAGTGAGTTCAACGTGGGCGCGGTGCATGGGGTTGCGGGTCTGGAACGCAACCACACGGCGCCATCCGAGGCGAACGAACTCAGCGCGTAATTCCGCAGGTGTGAAACGCAGCGTGCGGAAGTCGTAGTGCGATGGAGCCTGAAGCCCCTCCACTTGCCCGCCCACATACCACGGGTTCGCCTTGTTCATGGTGTAGTCGGCGCCGGGATGAGCCTTGCTGGTGCTGTTGAATACCGCTTTGGCTTCTGCCGTCCGGTCGGGCTGCCAGACTTCCTCGACGTGCAGAACCGCCAGCATCACGCCTTCGGCATCGCGCAGCGCAACTTTACTGCTGCCCGGCGTGAGTTTCTTGGCAAATTCTTCCGTCACATCGAGCGTGATCGGCATGGGCCAGAGAATTCCGCTGGCCAGCCGCATATTGCTACAAACGCCTTCGTAATCGGCTTTGGTCATAAAGCCGCGCAGAGGCGAGAAGCCTCCGCTCATGAGCAATTCGAGATCGCAAACTTGACGCGCGGTCAGGTCCCAGGATGGCCACTCGCGCGAGTGCGCTTTCAGTTCTGCAGCTTTTTCGGATGAGGCAACAAGGTTAACGAGTTCGCCGCCGTGCGGTGCGATCAAATGACTGGTCGAAGCAGACAAGTGCGTGAACCTCCAAGGTTCGTTGATTTTGGATTTAGTGCCTGCAAAATTCAGCGTCTTACAGAAGGAATCGATGAAGACTTCCGGACTGCTAATCGGGGAGGACACAGGAACAGACTACAACTTCGTTGCGGGCCAATGACCCTGATTAGCCATAGTGTACACCACGAACATTGCCCTCCAGTGTGGGCGCAAGTGCAGTACCGGAAGGCTTTTTCCCATTGTACTGTAAACTGATAAGGATAAAGGGAAAACCTTCGGATTTTCCCTGCCAACTCGGTATTACCTCAGGGCTCGTGTGCAAATCGTTGCGCAGAATGAGGAATAATTTCTGCGCTGCGGATTGTGCGCAAGGTCTGGCGGCTCGAGTTCGTCGACAGCCGAGTCGAACTGGGTGCGTGACAAATTTGCTGGGGCCCCGGTGTCTGCCGCTCCATGATTGTTCGGCGAGACTCTCGACTCGTTTAAACTGCAGATGGGTTGACCCAAAGGCATTCTGTGCTGCATGCATGAGAGATTTGGCCAAAAAAGCGATTCTTGCCAGCGGCGCGTTGCGGCTCGCCGGAGATTTGCATAGTCCCGCTGCGGCAATTCTGATGTACCACTCGGTCCTGCCAGACCCCGCCGCGCAGGCCGACTCTCTCGGGGGAATCATCCACTCGGAAGTCGATTTTCGCTCGCAGATGGAACTGCTCGCGCGTGAGTTTCATCCCATCGGTCTGGAAGAGTTGGTCAAGCGTTTCCGTGCCGGCGAAGATTTGCCCAAGCGTTCTGTCGTCGTCACTTTCGATGACGGATACGCCGACAACTACGAAATCGCGATGCCCATTCTTGATCGGTTGTCCATTCCGGCGGTGTTCTACGCGACGGTGGACTGCGTCGAAAACAAAAAGCTGCCGTGGCCCAGCCGTTTGCGGTTTGCTTTTCGCAAAACAAAGCTGACCAGGTGGAACGATCCGCTTTCCAAATCGTGGAGCCTCAGTGAACCGCTGCACCGCGAAGAGGCGTATTTAGCGGCTTGCGACGCGTGTTGTCAACTCAGCGGCGCGGCCCAGGAAGAATTCGTCAGGCGCGTCGAGCAGGAGTTGAAGACGATCCTGCCCGTCGAATCGGGCGCGCTCATGATGACCTACCATCAGTTGCGCGGGCTTACGCTTCACGGGCATATCGTCGGCTCTCATACCATGACGCATCCAAATATGGCGCACGTGACGCGGGAGGAAGCATACCGCGAACTCGCCGAGTCCAAGCACCAGCTGGAACTGCAGCTGGGGATGCCGATTAACCATTTCTCCTATCCGTGTCCGGCGCTTTCCCCGCATTGGAGTGAGCAGACCGTCGAACAGAGCCGCGCTCTGGGCTACCAGACAGCCGTGACCACTATCAGCGGACTCACGCGCCGCGAGGACGATCTGCTCTGCTTGAAACGGCTGCGCCCGACCAAGACGCTGCCCGGACTGCGCTGGAACCTCGAAAGCGCTTTTGCGGGGCGAGCGGTTTAATTAGACTGAAACGGGTCAGCGCAGAGTCGCAAGGATAAGAAGATTGGCGAGAATCTTGGTTTTGGACGGGCACAGCGCAGCCGCATTAGCGGTCACGCGGTCCGCGGGACGGGCCGGGCACTGGGTTGCAGTTGGCGCCAACCAGGGCATTTTCGCCGCCGCACAACTCTCGCGATATTGCAGTGCGGCATTGGACTATCCGATATCGACCAACGCGGCTGCCGCTTTTGTGGACTCGGTTCTCGAGTTCGTGCGCGCCCATGCTGTCGATCTCATCATCCCAGTTACCGATTGGACTCTGGGGCCGCTCTCCGCAATGCGTGAGAAATTTTCGGGAATCTGCCGGATTGCGATGCCCTCACGCGAAGCGCTTGAGTTTGCGTCGGACAAATATCGGACAATCCAGTTCGCCGAGAAGATTGGGATCAGAGTTCCGAAAACTCTGCTCGTCAATTCGAGGGAAGGTTTGCCGCGGCATCAGGATGGCCCGTTCCCGGTGGTTGTGAAGGACCGCTTCTCCGTCCGCTGGGCGAATGACAAAGCTGTATTCGGATCGGTGGCCTACGCTTACTCGGCCGCTGAACTGGAGAAGAAGGCGGCAGAGCGGGTCGCGGTTGCGGGCGATGTTCTGGTCCAGGAATTCAGCTCGGGGGCGGGAGTCGGTTTTTCGTGCTTTATGGTTGGGGGAGAAGCGTTTCTGCCGTTTCAATGGCAGAGAGTCCGCGAAGTCGACCCGCGCGGATCGGCCAGCAGCGCCAGAAAATCCGTCGTTTCAGATCCATCGCTGGCGTCTCGCAGTGTGCAGCTGATCCGGGAAATGGGTTTTGAGGGGATCGCGATGGTCGAATACAAGCAGGCGCCGGACGGGGCTCTCATATTGATGGAGATCAATGGACGGCCCTGGGGTTCGATTGGCCTGCCCATCGCCTGCGGAATCGACTACCCTCGGCATCTCATTCAATGGTGCCTCGACGGCACACTTCCACCGGAGAGTATTTCTTATCGCGAGAACGTCATGTGCCGCCGAGTCGTGAGTGAGTTGACCCACCTCAGCAATCTTCGCGCGGGACGTCCGCAAAATTGGCCGGGGGCTTACCCGAGTTTCTGGACCAGCCTGTTCACTATGGCCGTGCCGTGGCTTCCGGGCATGTGCTACGACGATGTGTGGCTGTCAGACCTGCGGCCCGGAATTGCGGGACTTCGTCAGTGGGTTCGGACTCGTATGAAAGCGAATAAAAACTAGGGGACGCGCGAGCCACGGCGGCGGAAGATCAGAGTTCGCCGACGGGCTGCTCTTTCGATGCCGCTGTCGACAAGACGGTTGAAGCGGTCAGGTTGTGCACGCAGGTTCGCAACTGCTTCGCGCAGAACCGCGTTTCGTCCAGATCCCCGAGATAGGGGTCGGGAATTTCGCGGTATTGCCACGGACCTTCTGCATACGCGCTCAGCATGAAAATCTTTTCCTTGAACTCGGGATACAGGGTCAGCAGCTCGGCTTTATTTTGAAAATCCATGGCGAGGACGCCGTCCGCCTGCTCCACCATCTCCCGCGTCAGCGGCTTGGCCCTGTGTTCAGCTAATGAAACGCCCAAATCTTCGGAAGCCTGCTGGGCCCAGAGGTGCGCTTCGCGGCCGGGGAGAGCATGCAGGCCGGCGGAGACGATGCGGACTTGTTGTTCAATTGCGGCATCGCTCAACTCACGCCTCATCAGAAATTCCGCCATGGCGCTGCGCATGATGTTGCCGAAGCAGACAAAAACAAACGACCGAGCGGAAGCTGGAACCAGGCGCTGCTGGGCGGTTCGCACACCGAGCACGTCGAATAAACGCAGGCTGGCGTAAATCCGGCCCGCTCTGGGTCCAAGGCGGAGCACGATGCTGCGCTGTTTGAGCAAGAAATTCGGAATAAATTTCCGCAGCAAATCCTTCGTCGTTGTCGTGACCGTGGCCGGAGTTTCCTCGATCATCGGCGCCCCCGATCTGAAACCGTCTCGGAGATTGCGGTCCGCCTCGAAACCAAATCGTATCCCAGGTCCTGCATCAGGCCGCCCCAGGCCGATTCAATGGCCTCGACGGACTCGGGGGCGAGTTGGGTTTTCCATCCTCCAGAGGTCGCGGAACGGACGAAAGGCTTGTCGCTTCGCGTGCCTTTCGTGAGTACCCAGCTGCTGGCTTCCTGTTTCTCGAGTGCCCGCATGTTTTCCGCAGAGCTCAGCTCAATGGTGCGGCGCAAGGCTTCAGGATTGGAATCGATCTTGCGAAACGAACTGCGATCCAGGAAAGCGACCACGCTGGAGAGCACGCCCGCTGTATCGCGCTTCATATCCTCGTAGCGCAGCAGCAGAAACCCCGGATCATCTTTTCGGAGCACGGTCCAGCTCAACACATTGTCCCGCCAGGAACCGAATTTGGGATCAAACTCCCCGGCGATGAATCGGGGCACGAACTGGACCATGGGATAGTCGTCAGGAATGTTTCGCGCTTTCACGTTGTGGTGGTAGAACGAAACCGCCACGTCGCGTGGGTCGCGCACGATATAGATGACCCGCGGATAGTGCGGCTGAAAGGATTCATGACTCTTCAGCATGCGCGGCCGCGGCAGTCGCCGCAGCCAGCGGTCGGGATTGAAATAAATTTCCGGAATCCTGTGCTCGATGTTGGAAAACGTAACGGGTTGATTCTGGTCGATCAAATTTCCCAGAAGAAAGCGGGTCCAGGTGTTGCCAGACCGGGGATACGAAACCAGGAAGACGTCATCCGGAAAAACCGTGACTCCTCGGCCGGCAACCTGCCGTCCAGTGAGCACGCGCCCAGCCCGCACGAGTGCGCCAACCAGTTTTTGCACGCTTCTCTGGGTCGCCGGCATTAATCCTCAGTTTCTCTCCGTTACCAGAAGATTTTCTCACAGTATCGACGCTATCCGGCGACTGTCGCCGATTACGGTTCGTCCTGATAAGTCTCCATCAACGCCACGCCTACTTCGTTCAACGGCTGGTTGAGCAATCGCTTTTCGATTCGCCAGATCCGCCCTGTCCGAAACGCCCACGCCAGCCCGATTCCATAGGGAATGAGGCTGATTGCGATTTGAAGGCCGACCTGAAGATAGTTATGGGCAAAAAACCAACGCCGCATAAGGAGCAGAGTCGCAACCGTTGGAAGGCACAGCAGCAGCGGCAGAGTGTATGCTTCGGTCAAGAAAGTCGTGATGCGGACGTTGAGCACGCGGCACAAATGGCGCGGCATAAAAAACAGCGCCGTGCACGACAGTGGGATTGCCGTGCCGAGCGCGTCGCCGATAATGCCGAAGGGGCGGATCAGAAGAATGCTCAGCCCCAGATTGGCAATTCCTTCGAGGGCCGTAACCCAAGCCAGACTTTGGTGACGTGCCATGCCGTATAAAACTCGAGTCGAGGCTGCCTGCGAAAGAGCGAAGGTCATGGGAATCAGAAGGGTCAGCATCACTGGATAGCAGGCGGTCACGTATCGAGCGCCCACCCAGGCCGTAATCAACGACTTGCCCAGGATGATGAGTGTGGCGGTGATGGGGAAAACGATAAACGCGCAGGCCCGGTTGCCGGCGACGAAGATCTGGTGCAGACGGCCCTGATCACCCTTGGCATCGGAGTGACCGGACATGGGGACAAAAACCTGTGCGAGGCTGCTCACTACTTCTGAGGTGTAGTCAAGGAAACGATCGCCAATCGAAAAGTAGGTGACGGCCGCCACCGAGAGCATCTTGGCAATTACGATTTCATCGGTCTTGAAGCGCAGCTTGTAAGCGATCATCAGGATGAAGCTGACGCTGCTGTAACGGGCAATTTCGCTGAACGCGCTGCGGTCGATATACTTCCAGCCGAAACGCAGCGGAAGCACACGCAATGCAATCACCGCGCGGACCACGGCCCCCAGCAGCGGCAGGGTCACGGTGATCAGGGCCACCGCCAGCAGACCGTAACCGAAATGCAGCGCCACGACGATCAGACCGGCGCGCAAAAGCGTGGCCGCGAGATTGGTCGCGTTCACCACGTAAAAACGATTCAGCCCTTCTAGAATTCCTCCGAAAACACCTGCCGGAAAGCCCAGGGCAACCGCTGCTCCAACCATCAAGAACAGCAGCCTGGCGGTGGGCAGGAAGGTACTCGGCATCTGGAACAGGGCCCCGAGAAAACTGCTCAGCACCACAGTGGTGACGAGAGCTGCGATGCCGATCGCCGTGTAAACGGCAAGGGCGGTGCCGATCAGCCGGGAGAGCCCCTCCACATCATTGGTGGCGGTGTAGGTCGAGACGTAGCGGATGATGGAAGAACGAACCCCGAGGTCGAACAGTCCGTAGTACCCCGTCACCGAAAAAACCAGAACCCATGCCCCGTAAGAGGTATTGCCCAGGCGGTGCAGAATATAGGGTGAGAGGAACAGCCCAACGAGAATATTGACGCCCAGAGAGAGCCAGCTGGAGCTAACGTTCTTGACGATCTCGCGGTAGCGCATGGATTCAAGGCCCGATGGCGGAAAATCTCTTACTGTGTACCTTGGAGAGCGTCCTGAGTGACCAGCTCGTATCCCACTGTAGTCATGATTCCACCCCAAGCCAGTTCGATCTGCCGAACACAGGACTCGGGTAAGGAGGTTCTCCACCCGCCGGCTTTGGCCACGCGCACAAACGGAATGTCTTTGCGGCGATTCTTGGTCGCGATCCAATCACCCTGCTCCATCTTTTCCAGTTCCCGCATGCGGTCGGCCGAACTCGATTCAACGGCCTTCCGCAAACGCGACGGCTCGGGATCGATGCCCACGAAGCGCGCAATGCGGGCCAGTTCCGACGCCGTATCCTTGAGCATGTCTTCATAGCGGAGAAGCAGGAACTCTTTTCGATTGCCGCGAGTCGAGATCCAGCTCGCGACATTTTCTGCCCAGGTTCCCCAGTCCGCGGAGATCAGGCGGCCGCAGACGAAATCGTCTACATACTTCTCCATCGGATAGCCGTCGGCGATCTGCCGGTATTTCCTCTGGAAGTCGTAGTAAGAAAGGGCGACGTCGCGAGGATCGCGAACGATGTAAATGGTCTTGGGATAACGATGATCAAAATACTGGTGAGTCTTGATAATCCGAGGCCGGGGTGTGCGCTTGAGCGCGCGATTGGATATTGAGGAAGTATCGGGAATCAGACGCTCGATGTTGCGGAAGCTCACGTTCTGATCCGGATAGACAAGGTTGGCGATCAGAAACCGTGTCCAGGTGTTGCCCGATCGCGGATACGACACGACGAAAATGTCGTCCTGGTAAACGCGGAAATTGCGCTCGGCCTTGTCTCTGCCCAGCAGATACTTGGCCACCACCTTGATTCCATAAATCATGCCCGGCGTTACTCTCCCTTGAGATAACTCTGATCGCGACAGCCGTTTAGAAAAATAAAAACCTCGAAGCGAAGCCCTCAAAGTTCCCGGCACAGTTTCGTTCTAGGGAACTGGCCGCGCTCGCATCGGGATGTCGAAACCTGATGGCTCGCCTCCACTCCTGCGCATGGCCGAGCGCCTCGTCCGCCTGAACCAGCGCAACCATTGCACGTAGCCTTCGTAAGACCAGCGTAACAGCAGCGGACAAAAACGGAGCCCGGCGGCGACCAGCCGCAATTTCAGGGATGGCGACATCGAGTTCGCCCGGCGGATCGCGAAGCGGGCTTCACCGAACCGTCCTTGCTGAAGATGGTCTTTAGCGGCCTCGACCTCGATTTGGACTTCGATGGCTTTCAGTTTTGCCGCGACAATGCTCTGTTGCGTCTCGGTCAGCGACAGATTCACCGCGGCTCTGCGGTAAACTTCGGCGCGTGCCCGCTTCATCCCTTCAAAGTCCGACGAAAGGCCGTGACCTAAACGGTGAAGAACCTGGACCTCGGGATCGTAGCTCATCCGCACCCCTCGGCTGGCCAGACGCAGCCAGAGATCAAAGTCCTCACAGCGGCGGAAGGTCTCGTCGAACAGGCCCGCGTCGAGAACGGCCTGTCGCAAAACGACAACCGACGATGTGTTCACCGTGCACCGTTCCGCCAGCAGGCTGTCGAGCGTAACGGGCCCGGTCTGGGGCACCGTGTCAAACGCCTTACCAATCGCCTCCCCGTCGCGGAACTGCATGTTGTTGGAATAGACCAGGCCCAGCGCTGCATCCCGCGTCAGATGCTCGGTTTGCCGGGACAGATGTTCAGGCAGCCAAACATCATCACTGTCGAGCAGGGCAACGTAGCGGCCTCGCGCTTCGCGGATGCCAAAGTTCCGCGCCGTCGACGGACCTCGATTCTCGTGCCGAAAATAGCGAATGCGGGAGAGATAAGGCTGCAGAGCCGCCTCGAGGGCAGCGGTATCAGGAGAGCCATCGTTGATCACGATCACTTCGTAGCTCGAGAATGTTTGCCGCAGCACTGACTCAACCGCGGCTGCGATGGAGTCGGACGAATTGTAAGCGGGGATCACCACACTCACGAGCGGCATCGCTTCGGCCGCACCGCGGAGTGCCTGCGCTTCATTCGTTGCACGATCGCTCATGAGTAACTATTCTTAGGATCCCTTAACTGCAGCGAGGAACCGAAGCCTCCCGCCCAACAGTAAACTGCCGTGTCCTGATTCTACATTGTCAGCAGGTACGAGAAGTTACAAGCCGCAGAGACCCGGTGTCCCTTGTTGGGCGCATCGATAAAACGCTGATTTAGTTGTCGTTACTGCAGTCTGAGGGGGAGACGAACCAGGAAACAGGCGAAACCCGAACAGATGGTTCAGTGCCCGCCTGAGGCTGGCAAAGGAGACCACCACCCACTCGACGGGTCAGGGCTTCCGGTTGCCCGATCCGGACGATCGGCTGGTCTGAACGCGCTGGGGAGAGTGATACGAGAAGTTGATGCTCGACGCTCGGCCGGAGGGTTCGTTATGAGCGACGTGAGAGGGGCTGGCGGACATCCTGCCTTCATGCTTCCTCTCGGCTGTAAGCTGGAAAGAGCTCTGCCGTTCCAGACGGTCAACGTCAGAAACGTGCGTTTTCACAGAACCAGCCGTGGCTGCGGGTGATGGGGCGACGGTGGAGCGAGGCAAGCCTTTGCCGCTCTGGACCTTGTCGCTTGGGATTTTGTAGCCGGAGACTTTGGCCGTCCGGTAGTGGGACGCGTCGGGATAGCGACTGTGGAACTGAGTGTGGCTAGATGAGGTTGCTGCGCTGACAGACATCGAAACCAGAACGAATGCCACACCGGCTGTTGCTTTAGAAACTAACATCGCCAATCTTTCCCCCTGGGAATTCTGAGCTTCCACAATTTTACGCTACTCTCCACTTGCGGGGCTCAGCCTTATCGTCGACGATCACAATCTCGTCCACTTTCTGCGACGTGAGCGCAGGTCGTAGCGCCCGCAGGACAGAACTCGTTTTCGATCGATACTTGAGTTCAAAAAACTGGCGGTAAAGCAAGCGGTTCCACGCGCGATCGAACTTGTTGCCATTGTCTTGCTCTGAGGCAGCCAGTTTGTATCCCAGATTCGACAGCGTGCCGCCAACCCAACTCTCGATTTTTGTCAGGTGAGTGGCGGAGAGTCGCTTTTTCCAGCGTCCGACTGGGCTAAAGTCTCGCGTAGCGGCGTCTTGCCTAAACGAAGTGTTGGGCCGAGCCACCGTGCCGATGGCCGTTTGCTGGATCTGGTCGTAGTTCAGATCGTGATCGAGGAAGGCGCTCAGTTGCTGAAGAACCGCCCGAGGATTTCCCACCAGCTCCTCGAACCGCACTTCTGTATAGTCGCCTCCGAGCCGGGAGCCTGCAGCTCTTCCTTTTTCGACAATCCACTCCCAATAGAGCGCCGCACCCTCGGGCGTTTCCCGATTCTTCCACGGGAACGGGCGGATGTAACGCTTCTCCGAGAGCGAGAGGCTTACATCTCTGCCGTCACGAATCACGTGGATAATCAGAGCTTCGGGAATGGTTTCCTTGATGTGTTTTAGATGGAGAACCTCTTCGGGAGCGTTCGCCGCCCAGCGGGAGGCATTTTGCTGCAGCGCGAGTTCGTCCATCACAATCCGCAGGAAATCACCAGCATTGTGGCAGTTGTCAGGAATCTTGTTTTCAATCTGGCTGCGCTCCAGGCCAGATACCCGAAACAGGCGGCTCCCCAGCCAGACATCCAGCATGCGCTCGCGGTTTTTGCGCACACTGAGGTCGCCAAAGCGAGGCGCCAGCAGATTGAAGATGTTGGACTCGCCGAGATAAATGGCAAAGCCCCCCGCCGACATCAGCGTGTCATAGAGCAGGGTCGTGCCCGAGCGAGCACAGCCAACCACAAATACTGGAGCGTGCCGTCTGCTTCCGCCGGTGGCCGACGCGGCCATTGAAAGTCTCCGTCCCCAACATCGACAAATCGACCTGAACCAAGGGCAACTGATGCTACCCGCACAACGTTGTTGTGTCAATAAAAAGCCGAAAACCCTGTAAAAGGGGGTAGAAACCCTAAAGAAGCAGCTTGCGCCGGATCAGGCCTGCCATCGACAAGAGTCCTGAACCCACCAGTACCAGCGATTGCGGCTCGGCAACCTTTATGGTCGAAGAGCAATTGCTGCTGAACACGCAGTCGTCGGAAGACGCCTCTGCCGGCGCCGTGAAACTCAGGCTCAACCGGGGCGCCGGGGCGGCGTCGCCAGCGGCAAAGCTCAGCCCTCCCCTGGTCGAAAGCTGAGAGTCCACGGGACGAACCGACGGTAGTGCACCTGGCGAATCATTGCTTCCGAGATCTGCGATCGGCGTTGCATATGCCATTCCACCGAGAAGCAGGACAACTGACAAGGCGCGCACGACCCACAGAGAAATTCGGCAGGAACCAACGTCGCCGGTAAAGTCTGTCTTCGCGATCATTTATCCCCCTCGATAGCGCCCGCAGTTGGGAGCGTTGTCACTCCGCGGCAGCCATCTCTTTGGGCCGGAGCAACACAATGCGATCCTGGCCAGTGTGCGAGCCGATACCGAGAATTTCTCCGCGATTGTTAATCGCGAAGGCCTGAATGAGTTCCCATCCTGCGTCCGGATTGAGAAAATCGTTGAGATCGAACAAGGCGTTGCCGCGGTAGATGAAGCCGTGAAAATTTTCGTCATCTCCGGTCAGTGATCCGCCGACCACTTCACCGCGGTTGTTGATGCCGCGCGCGATACTGAACGAACCGCCAAGGGTTCCGAGCATCCTGCGGGACCCATTCTCATTTTCCTGCACGAAAGCTTCGATCCGGCCCGATTGCGGGTTGGACGACACTCCCGTGGATTGCCCCACGTCATTGATGGCGAGCATGTCGTTGCGGTTATTGTCGAACGGACCGAGATCAACGACATCGAATTCCGTCGGAGTGGTTGCGGCTACTGTGTTCTGGTGTGCCGCCGTTTGCGCGACAATTGACGTCATAAAGTTTGTGCTACTCCCTTTCCATCGTTCCTTCTTTCGCACACAGGTGGCGGATATGGGCCTGCATGGATTCCAGAGCCTCCACCAGATCGCCGGCCGCCCCGTCAAACAAGTGTTCGCCGGTGCGTGCGCGCCAGAGGGAGTAGCTGTAGAAGCTATGGCGCGGCAGCGAACTCAGCTTGACCGTGCCCTGAAAGTCGTCGAGCTGAAGGACCATGGCCTGCATAAGTTGCTCCTTAAACTTCTCGTGTATCTTCGGAGATGCGCGGACCGGTGTAATCCCCCAAATGAGGTATTCTCCCGGTTCGCCACGCCTAGGCTGACTGACGCGTCTTCGGGGAGAGGAAACAACTTGGCGGGCGATGCTGCGACGGAAATATACGATGGGTTTCCGTCCTACAGGACCGTCAACAGCATGCGCACCACCAGTTCGGGCTGGCGGTGAGTATCGGTTTTCATGAAGATGCGCTTCAAGTGAGTGCGCGCGGTGTGCGCGCTGATGAAGAGTGCGGCGGCCGCATCTTCGATGGAGTTGCCCTGAATCAAAAGGGTGGCGAGCGCGGCTTCACTGCGAGTAAGTCCGTACAGGGTGATCAGGGCTCGTTCGTCGACGATCAGTCCGAGATCCTGGTCATACAATTTCAGCAGAGCCGTTTTCTGTTCGTTGCCCTGCCAGCACTCAAGCCCGGGCCCTGGAACCACTCGCACGATCAGTGAACTATGTGCCGCCCTGCGCTCGAGCGTAATGGGCGACTCTTTCGGTTCGCCGGACTGCGGCGAGGATATGGCCTGCTGCAGCAACTTGTGCAGAAGGCGAGTATCGGAGGCTCGGTCGGCGACCAGACCGGTGCGCGCCAGCGAGATGCCGTCTTTTTTCTGCAGAATTGCCAGTGCCGTCTGGTTGGCCAGTTGCAACGAACCGCCTTCAGCCACAAGCATTGCACCGTGGCGAACCAGTTCCAAGCCGTAGGTGAGTGCTACCAGAACATCGTGCGGAGTGGCAGCTCTGTCGCTGCGGTGAATTGCGCTTTCCGGAATGTTCTTGGCCGATCCTAAGTAGCCTGTGGCGCCAGCACCGGCTCGAAATTCGTCGCTCGCGGGGGGACTGGGAAAGTTGGCCATCTCATCTCAGGAACGCTGTTGCTCGTCGTGGTTTATTCGAAAACGTCGGCACCCGGAGTGTCGTAAAACCTTGTTTCGACAGGATGACTCTCAAATGAACCGAATGTAAAATTTGTGTTACACCGCCCCGATCTTGTGGAAATTGCTATGCCCTCGGGCTTTGGGTGGTCCCACGATCATGAACCCGGCCGGACGAAGAGTTGTAAGGTTGATCGTGTAATTTGTGCCAAGAGTTCCGGTTTGGCGGGAACTTTCGTCTAAGGTGTTTACCTGAACGCCGCCGCAGGGGGATCGCCTGAGCGACGAACTCGCTGATCCCTGGCGTCATCGTTCACGGGATCTCGCTTCCTGGCATCCTGCTGATGTCCGTTCGAGAACCCGCGAAGGGACCGCAGGAACTGCCCTTTGCAAGCTCTTTTTGCAGATTTTAAGGACGATATCCATCGCTGCAACCCTCTGTGGAAAAGGATGTTCGCCCGTCACAGCCAATCAAACGCTCAAAATGGCAATATGGATGCTATGGCAATTGGAAAGTTACAACCGCGCTCGAATTTGGCGGAGGCGATGCAAGAAATATTGAGGGGGAATCGGATGAAGGAGCAGACTGTTCGGCTCGGTCCACGCGAACAGCAGATTGTCGAACTATTGTTGCAAGGTTGCGACAACGCAGAAATTGCCGCCGAACTGAAAATGGCGCGGCGAACGGTGAAAGCTCACTTCAACCGGTTGTTTCTCCGATTCGGAATCAACGGCGGTATCAAGCGAGTCAAACTCGCGACCCTGTTATACCGGAGGCAAGCATGTCTGCAGTTGGGCGTTATGGGAACCGTATCCCCAGTGAACGTGAACAGCGAGTCATCCAGCTCGTTGCCGAAGGCCTGAAAAACAAGGAAGTAGCCGAAGCCATCGGCACGACCGAACACGTGGTCAAAAATTACCTTCGCGTTATTTACGACAAGCTAGGGCTTTGGAATCGGGTCGAACTCGCGCTTTGGTATGAGTCGCGCCGTACGCCCTCGACGCTTGCGATGCAGTAGATTTTCGACGAGCACCGCATCACTGACAGCCGAACGCCTGCAGATGGCGCAGCCGCTCGCCTGCGCCTTTCATTCCCCGGACCGCTGCCGCGTCCAGCAGCACCCGCGCTTGATCACAATTTTTCTCCACTCCATCACCCTTCAGATACAGATCCGATAGCAGCAGAGTGGCGTCGGCATTGTGTTTGGCGATGGCCTTCCACAGCCACTTCGCCCCCTCGGCACTGTTGCGTTCTTGGCCCTCGCTTCCGTTCAAGTAACGTTGCGCGATGGCGAGTTCTTGCGCGCCGTTTGCCGATACTGGTTCGGCCTGCAGGTCTTTCTCGTCGATTGTCGTGGGACTCGCGGATTGAGTTGCGGCATCTGGGCTCGCTGTCGCGCTCATCGCGTGGGATAACGGAACGTCGCCCGATGGAAGGGCGGCTTGAGTGTTTGCTGGGGATGGTTCCGAGGTCGGATCACGTGTGGCAGCGTTCGAGGCATTCGGCGGTGGAGCGGGCGTAACCGGCTGCGTGGTTGCCGCGGGCGGCACCGATGCCACCGGTGGACGTTGCGGCGTCTGCATGGTGCGCCACGCCACGTACGCGACCACCACAACAATCGCTATGGCGATTCCGATATACAAGCGATAGGGGCGAGACTCCAGGGCTGGCTCGAACAGGTGGCTTGGTCTGTACACATGCTCCTCGAGTTCGCGGCCGCTTCGGGTTGACAGGAATTCATTCGAGTTCAATGCCGGCTCTGAAACAGCGGTCGCGCTCGTCAGGAATTCGGGCTCGCTGCTCGGAGCGAGTGGAGTAGGATCCTGCGCGAACAAATGAGCGACTCGCCGGTCTTCAGTGGGAGGGGCTTCGCTGGCGAGGGGATATTCACCGCGTAGACCCCCAGGCGTAAAGTCGCCACCTTCAAGATCGGCGCTTTGAAACTCGACGTTGTGGAAATCCGCAACCTGGGGATTGGCAACGCCGGGCTCGACGACATGAAGATCGGTGATATTCAGGTCGGCCGCGGAGCGATGTTCGAGGACAGACGCGCCGCACATCCCACAGAACCGGTGCGACGCAGGATTTTCCTGGCCGCAGGCCTGACAGCGAGCCATCGCCACAGGAACCTCTGCTCGCCGAGAAGCCAGTGGCGTGATCGGAGGCGATTCCTGTTCTGAGGCCGCGGACGCCGCGGCGACTTCGGGCGCGGGATTATCCCCTTGCAGCTCTTGTAAAAGATCGAGCACTGCTTGCTCGCGCTTTTCCGGCGGACTGGTGAAATAAACCTCGGCCCACCGGCCCATGTTTTGCCCCAAGATGGGATTGAGCAGAGGATTCAACTCCGGTGCGGGCAGAGTGCTTGGTCCATCGGAAGGATCGTCTTGTCGCGGCAAAACAGCGTTCTCCCGTCTGAGCGAACGAAACCTAGCGTCAATTTTATCGAAATCCTGACTCTACGATTGCACTCCGGCGGCCAAGGGTTGTCAAATAAAACAACTGTGAAAATAAAACGATTGTTAAAAAGCCCCCTAATCAGGACGAATGCCAAAGAGAACGACGGGGAATTGCCTGAGGACGCCTCGGAAAGTTCTCAATCGCAGGCTTTGCGGTAGGCGGGGTCGAACTGATCCAATTGTGCATCCCGCTGCGAAGAGAACCTTCCCTTCGGGGTTTTACCGTACAGGTCGGCTCCGGGACAGTAGTAAAGCGCTGTGTGGAGATCGACCCAAACCTGCGTTTCAGGATTGCCTTTGTATTCCGGCGGCGCCGGTGCTTCCGCCAGGCCCAGGCGAATAAGCATCCGGTCAAAAAGCGATATCCCAGTGTCAGGTGTAGCCGCAGGAGCCGGAGCAGGAGCAGCCGGAACGGGTTTGTGATGGCTCGCCGCCGCGGCGGCGTTGCCGGTTGCGGCGACCGAGTGAGAGGATCGAACTCCCCAAGCAATCACACAGATCACCAGGATCACGGCGATGGCGAGGTAGATGTCTCCGCGATGCGTATTCCACAGTTTGGCCAGGCCTCCTGGACGATTGGCGGCGGCGAGTTGCTCGAGGAATGCCCGCGCCGTTGCGGCCGAACTCCAGGCCGCGGGGCGAGTCGCGGGCGCGATGGTAGTTGACGCCACTGGTTCGACCTCGGCGGGCGCGAGGGCGGCGGGTGTGAGAGCCAGAGAACTTTCAAGATCGGAAAAAGCGGAGTCGTCGAACTCGTTGCTCACGCGCTCATCGCTCACGCGCGGCTCATCCGTCTTCTTCTGATTCTCATTCCGATTCTCATTCCCATCCTCGTGCGCAGGTTCGGCCGCTGCCAATAAATCGGGCACATGTTTTTCGAGTGAATCGGTCAATGACTTCTCGAAGCTCACGGGATCGGGGCTCACGGGGTCGGGATGCGCGGCAGGCTTCTCATGAGCGAGTTCGTCTTTTGCCGGAGGGACCGGCGCAGCCTTCTTCACCGCCTGTTGCGTGGCCTCCTGCATATGCCACAACGACGCGACCTTGCTCTGCATGCTCGGGGGTTCATAGTCGCTGCTGCGGGGCGTTCCGCAGTTGCCGCAGAAATGTTCTTCGCCGACCAGCCGATGGCCGCACTTTCGGCACGCAACAACGGGAGCCGACGTTGCCTTTGCCGGCGGCGGTGCGGGAGTTTTCAGGCCCGCGTCTTTCCCTGCGGAGACGTCGACCAGCGCTGCGAGATTCGGGTGCAGTTTTTCGAGAGCTTCCAGCATGACTGCGCGTTCGCTGGCCAGCGACTTCTTCAAGCTGGTTTCCCGGTCGCGCGCCAGCGCTTCGGTCACCAATCCGGCCATGAGCTGGCAGGTGTGAACGTCATGATCGGTGAACGCGCGTGGGTTCGGGTAATAGAGCTCCAGGCCTCCGGCAACCCCGCCATCATGAAAAATGGGAACCGCGATCAGCGACTGAATGCCGCGCCACCGGCACTCTTCCGTATCCAACTGGTCTTCATGATCAGCGTCGCCGCAGCGGAAAACCTGGCCGGTTACAAGGCACGGGAAGCCCAGCGCCTTCTCCATGGGAACTTCGGTTCCGACGGGCAGCGTCAGTCCGGACGCTGCTCGGTACCGGACTTTTTTCCCGTTGAGAATTCCCACCACCGCGCCGCTGGCCCGTGCGATCTGCGTCATGCGCTCGGTGACCAGAGACAGGGCGTCGTCCAGTTCGAGATGGCGAACCTGAATCTGGTGTTGCGTGCTCACGATTTCCGCCAGGGTGGAACTGTAGTCGTTTTTGGCCAGAGGTTGGCCCTCCAGCGTTTGCGAAGCGCCTGGGCGCGTGCCGGCGACGGAGGCATTCTCGTCTGCCAGTAGATACTTTTTGAGGTGGTCTTTTTCTGACTGACTTTCTAACTGGGCCTGCTCCAGATGCTCGGGCTTCAGATCGAGGCGCAGTTCCATCTCCAGCATTTCGCGGTTGTGCTCCTGCAGCACGTAGGCCGCTTCCAGCAGCTTGGCGAGGGTTTGCTCGTCGTGGACTGGTTTGACTTTTTCCTCGGACACGATTTCTTTTTCCACCAGTTTCAAAAAAACCGCCCCATTGGCGCGGCCGAAAAATCACGCCGGAGTGCGCCTATTCTAGTGCAAATCCCATGCTCGGCGCATACAACCACAGAGCAGGAAGTGCAGCATGCGGGGGGATGCGTTTCGAAGGGGGGATCGAACGCTGAGGCCCTGGCAGGTGGGCCTTCAAAATCTTTCCATAGTGTACCGCTAGAGCCGCAGGCTGGCGAGTATTCTTATGGGCGCGACCGGAAGGCGCATTGCCGAGTAACTACACTCCAGTAATCACACTCAGGTTGCAGTCGCAACGTTCCGGGGCCACCGGCTTTTTGATCGCTAACCGTACCGCGATCACTCGCGGTTGTAGGACTTGGATGGAAGCAGGAATTGCAGTCCGAAATAACCTTGGAAATATGCCTGGTTGCTGCGGGTGGGTTCGAGGGCGCGTCCGGCCATGAAAAGCAGAATGACGGGGCTATGGATTTTGTAGCGGCCGCCGAAGTCGATCGTCGGTTGGAATTGGGAAGGATGGAACGTGCCCTGAGAATAGATTTCCATATCGAGCTCAAATTTTTTTGTGAACTCGTGGCCGAGGACGAGGCCGGTCAGCCAGCCGTCCGGACCTTTGTGCACGGACTGATAACCGATTTCGTAATCGACGTCGACCGGGCCGAACTTCTTGGAGAACTCGAAGGGCAGCAGAAAAGATTGACTCGGGGGAGTGATGCCGCGGCGTACTGCGTCGTTCGGATTGTTGAGGAAGAACTGGGGGAAAACCGAGACGCTCAGTCCAGACTCGCCGGCGTCATAAAAACGCCACTTGACGCCGGGATTGGACTGCCCCAGGCCGAATGCAGTTTTGGATCCGGGATTCTGCACCCGCAGCCAGGCGTTTTCGTAGGTAAGCTGGATGCGTTCCCCCACGCCGAAATTGATGTCGACGTCCGGAGTGTGCGACACCGACTGGTCGCTGTAGAAAAACGGCATATAACCGAGATTGATCTCCCAGTTGAAAGGGCCGGGAGTGCCAGGATCATTGGTGTAGTAGGGAGGGCCGCCTTGGGCAAAGGCGGAGACGGACAACACCAGGGCGAACAGGAAGAAGCTCAGTATCCGCGACATGGCCGCACCTCGTCGCGCAATGCTGGGCCACGACGCTGGCACCCGAAGATGGGCCGGGTCTGTGCAAAACCTGGGGGGATACCGTCCGGTCGTACCAAAATGGAAATCGAAAGGTTCGCACCCTGGCCATTGCGGGACGAGCCTGTTTTCTCCAGCTGACGGCGGCTTGGAAATGATCCAAGGCTCGCCTTATCAGGCAGGTTGAAAGTTTGATAATGGACGAAAGTCATTAGCAGCAAAGGGGATCGCAAAAGCCTCCGACACATACGGCAGATTGCCTGAGCGCCAGCTCCCGGGCCGGCAAGACGGCGAGAACAGGGGACCGAGCCGCCAGTCATCCCTAAATCCTCGTGAAGCGCGGACCAGTTTGGAACTGGCTAGACTATCACGGGGTTTCTGAAATCCACCTGAAAACCGTGCCCGTCGTACCAAGTGCTGCGCCCTAAAGTACTTAGCGGGCGAGCCTAAGGAGCGCGAAGAATTGGCGAAAGAGGTGCTATAGGGGAAGACGAGTGTTGATCGCTACAACCCAGGAGGCAACAATCGTGATCGATCTTGAACGAGTCAAAGTTACACCCCGCGACCAGCAGGTGCTGAATCTTCTGGTGCAGGGCTGCAGCAACAAAGAGATTGCGGGCCAGCTCAACATCAGCCCGCGCACCGTTAAACAGCATTTGCGCACGCTGTTCCTGCGTGCTGGAATCCGCGAAGGTCGCAAGCGCGTGAAGCTGGCGATCGCTATGTTTAGCAGAGAGGAAGCGCAATCATGACTCCCAGCGAGCGCCTCACCCCGAAAGAAATTCAGATCGCGATTCTGGTCTGGGAAGGCCTGACCAATCGCGAAATCGGCAAGATCATCGGTACAAGCGAGCAGGTCATCAAAAATCACTTGCGCAGCACCTTCGACAAACTGGGCGTGTGGAGCCGTCTGGAATTGGCCATGTACGTGGCTAGCCACGGCGGAAAGGCCTGGCCTCCTCCGGTCGAGCAGCCGGGCACGCCCTCCAGCCAGATGGTCGGGGCCGACTGAAGCGCGCATTCGATTGAGTAATTGGGGAATTTGGGAATTGAGTCATTGAAACCCTGCTGGTTTTATGACTACTCAATTTCGGAATTCCACAATTACTCAATCTTGGAATTTCGGAACGGGCAAAGCGTTACTGCGCCTCCGCCTTGCCCCAAAGTCTGCAAAACCTTTCACGCCACGACCGCTGCGGTTGCTCCCGCGATCTGCTAACTGCTTGTATGGCAATCAATTATCAGTATGTGAGCTTGTCTGCTCAACGGCATCGAAATTGCGCTAGCCGGGCTGATGTGCAAGCGCGGGCTCAGAGGCAACCACGAGCCGGCTTCGCGAACCTAAGACTTCGGCGACCCCAGGGCGAAACCCGCGATGGCCTACAAAGAGATCTTCTGGATGGCGTGTGACTCCACCGAGCAGCTGCGGGCAGAGTACGGTCCTTTCCATACTCGCGCCGAGGCTGAGTCGGAAGCTAAGAAGCTCGGTTTCGGCTACCTGCTGCGCTACGAACACATTCTGGGTGAGAGCGAAGAGATTCAGGAAGTGCGCTGCATCTTCGTGGAACTGCCCGGAGCCGTCCCGGTTGGAGTCGAGGCCATCCCGGTTACCCTCCACACCCGCTGCGCGACCTGCGGCGAGTCGTCCGCCCACGAAAAAGGCTGGCAGGCCGAGGTCTGGGCCGATATCCACGAGTTCGAACACTCCCGCCACCGCGTGCGCCTGTTCGAGCACGCGCGGGGCAAGGGCCTGAAGGAAATCGGCGACTGGCGGGGCTAGCCGCACACTTCTCGAGAAGCCGCCCTCATCTGGAATTCCCGCAATCTGGAATCCACGCAGAATTTCCACCATCAATTCCCGGTCAATTCACCGCCATCAAAGCGCGTCACCTACCGCTTCCACTCGAACGGCTGCAGGTAAGCCGAGAGCACGGTGAGTCTGCTGCCCCGGAGCAGCGAATCGGTGTCCGCATCGCCGGCCCATTCGTAGGGCTGGACCGCGAGTTGCCGAAACGCGCCAGACCATTTCTGCTCGATTCCGAAAAGAATTGCGTAGGGCAACATGCGTCGAACTGGTAGCGATCGAGCCGCCTGGTAGCGATCAAGCCGCCGCAAGCGGTCGGAGTCAACCGCTGCGATGAACTGGCGCAAACCCTCCAGATAGGTCTCTGTCCGCACGCCCTTGTTCGTGGAGTTCGCGGGATCCTGCAGGGCCCAGACGATAATTCCCATGGTAACCGCGATCATCAGGAACGCGAGCTGGGGATATTCGGCGAGGTGCAGCCCCATGGCGCCCCCAAGAATCACTCCCTACAGCCGATCAGGCTGGCGAAGTAAACGAAACTCTTCCAACGCGGCGTGACGCTGCCGCTCCGCGTCATGCCTTTTTCCCAAAGCGACGTCTTAATCTCTTCTTCCATGGCAGGCAGCCCTGGTGGCGTGGGGATGAAGCTGGAAAGGGAACGTTTCTGTCATTGCTGTTGCTGGGGCCGGTGGGGGAGCGGTGTTGGGAGTGTTCGCTCACGGATACATCGCAGTGTTGCAGCACATCCCGGCGACCGCCGAAATCATCCGCAAGTCACAGGAGGAACTGGCAAAAGTTCCGAACCTGAGAATCTCCTACGCCGTGATGGCGGTGGCGTTCTCGCCCTTCGCGGAGGAATATCTTTTTCGGGGGCTGCTCTACCGGGCGCTGGATCGCGAATGGGGCGGATGGCGCGCGGTAATCGGCAGCGCAGCTTTCTTCGCGATCTATCACAATCCGTTCTCGTGGCTGCCGGTTGGGTTGCTCGGCGTCGCCAACGCGCTCCTGTTCAAGAAAACGGGCCGACTGGCGCCGGCGGTGGCACTGCACTTGGTCTACAACGCCGTGATAGTGCTCTGGATGTCGTGGCAGAGAAGTTGCGGGTTTGCTTCAACTTCTGGTTGAAAGTTCACTGGCCGCGGCTCGATCGATCAGCCAGATTAGCTTTCCATCCGTCGGCTGAACCAGCTTGGAAGGGTACTGCTCGCCGGGGGCGTCGCTATCCAGCACAGCGTGCAGCGCTGGGGCCTTGTCCGTCCCACTCACCAGGAACGTGACGCAGCGCGCGGCATTCAGCACCGGCAGAGTGAGAGTGATTCGGCTCGTCTTAAATTTCTCGACCCAGTTGGCGATGACGAGGCGCGATTTTTCCTGCAGTCCGGCCGTGTTGGGAAACAGTGATGCGGTGTGTCCATCCGGGCCCATGCCGAGCAAGATCAGATCGAAGACGGGGAATTGTCCGGGTTGAAGCGCGAAGAATTTCTGCAGAGTTTTTTGGTAGGCCTCGGCCGCGGACGCGGCGTCAGGATTCTCCGCCGCAATCCGGAACACATTTCCCGGCGGCACTGGAACTTTTGACAGAAGGCTCTCGTCGGCCATGCGGTAATTGCTCTCGGGATCGGTGGGCAGCACGTGGCGCTCATCGCCAAAGAAAAAAAACATGCGGTCCCAGGGCAAGACGTTGCGGGCATTCGTAGCCAGCAAGTTGAAAAGATTCTTGGGGGTTGATCCGCCTGACAAAGCAATCGTGAAGCGACCGCGTGTGGCGACCGCTTCATTGGCGGCGTGCACGACCTCTTCCGCTGCCGCGCCAAACAATTCCTGCGGGGTGGTCAATGTCCGAATTTCGACGGAAGAGCTCAAGGGACTCGCTTATGCGCGGTTGGAGGCCGCGCGCCCATTTCAAACTGCAATCATCTCGCTGCCGCGGACAGTGGCGCATCGCGCCGCTCCCAGCAATCCAGCCTTATCGTTGGTGACCACATGCACAGGCACGGCTTCCAGCAGCGGCCGCAGGCGGCCCTTATCCAGGAAAGACTGCATGAAGAGCGGCCCAGTCAATTTGGCCAGAACTTTAGGCGAGATGCCTCCAGCCAGAAACAGGCCTCCAGTGGCCATGACCTTGAGCGCCAGATTGCCCGCCTCTGCGCCATAAACCGAAATCCAGAGGTCCAGCGCTTTTTCGGCGAGGGGATGAGTTCCATCGAGCGCTGCCCTTGAAATTGCCGCCGCTGGATCGGTATTCTTGAGAATCACGGCAAACTCGTCGGATTCCTTCCCGTGTCCTTGGTCACGCAGGAATTCATAAACATTCACGAGGCCAGGGCCGGAAAGAATGCGCTCGTAACTCACGTGTCCAAAGCGCGCCTTGAGAAAACGCAGCAGTTCAATCTGCAAATCTCCCTGCGGACCGAAATCGGTGTGGCCGCCCTCGCAGGCGAAAACGTGATGGCGGCTTCCGTCCCAGAACAGCCCGGCCTCGCCCAATCCAGTGCCGGGCGCAATCACGCCTTGATTGCCAACCGCGGGCCCAGTTACGCGGTTCAAGGAAACGAGATCCCCGGCGGCCAGCGCGCCAATGCCCCAGGCACTGGCTTCGAGATCGTTGATCAGCAGAGTTGCGGGAAGATGAATCTGTTTGGCGAGCCGCGACTGATCGATGGCCCACGGCAGGTTCGTCGCATCAACCCGCCCGTTCCGCACCGGACCCGCGATGCCGAAACACGCCGCATCCGGATGAGCGCCGGAGTCATCCAGAAACTGCACTACAATTTCGCCGAGTTCCCTGTGCTCGCGGCTGGGGTAGGTCCGCTCCGACACCAGACGCAAGTGTCCGTTCTGGGGTTCGAAATAAGCCAGCCTAGCGTTGGTACCACCAATGTCGCCGGCCAGAATCATTTCTCGAAGTTCCTCCAGCGGCGGCCGTCGCGTTCGAGCAGTTCGTCGGCCTCCTTTGGTCCCCAGGTGCCAGAGGCATAGTTGGGGAAATTGCGCGGCGGCAGCGCCTTCCACAAATCCAGCACCGGATTGACCACGCACCAGCCCGCTTCTACCATGTCGGCGCGCTGAAACAGCGTCTGATCGCCGATCATGCAGTCATGCAGCAGGCGCTCGTAGCCGGTGGAGGGCTGCTTGCCGAAATATTCCTGATATTCGAAGTTCATGTCGACCGTGCCGAGGCGCATGACCGGACCGGGAACCTTGGCGGCAAATTGCAGCGAGATTCCTTCTTCGGGTTGAATGTGCAGCACCAATTGGTTCGGCATCAGGTGTTCGACCTGCGTATCGCGGAACAGCACGAAGGGAGCCCGTCGAAACTGTATCACGATATGGGTGTTGCGCACCGGCATCCGCTTGCCCGTGCGCAGGTAGAACGGGACGTCGGCCCAGCGCCAGTTGTCGATCAGCAGCTTCATGGCAACGAACGTTTCCGTGCGTGAATCGGGAGCAACATCGGGTTCCGTGCGATAGCCCGCGACGCGCTTCCCGTCTTCGGTTCCTTCGCCGTATTGGCCGCGTACGCTGCGGGTGAGCACCTCTTCGTCACTCATGGGTTGGATGGCGTGCAGAATCTTGGCCTGCTCGTCGCGCACCGCGTTGGCGTCGAACGAAATCGGCGGCTCCATCGCCGTGAGGCTGATGAGTTGCATAATGTGGTTGGGCACCATGTCGCGCAGCGAGCCGGCGTGATCGAAATAACTTCCACGGCCTTCGACGCCTACCGTTTCCGCCACCGAGATCTGCACATGGTCAATGTAGCGGCGATTCCAGACCGGTTCAAAAATTCCGTTGGCGAAACGGAACGCCATGATGTTCTGCACCGTTTCTTTGCCGAGATAGTGATCGATGCGGTAGATCTGTTTTTCGTCGACTTCTTTGAGCAGTTGCTGGTTCAGTGCCTTGGCCGAGTCCAGGTCGTGACCGAAGGGTTTTTCGATAACCACACGCCGCCAGTGGCCATTGCTCTGCTCCATCAATCCGGCGGCGGAAAGCTTTTGCACGATCGGGCCAAAAAAGCTGGGCGCGGTGGCGAGGTAATAAAAAAAGTTCTGGTGGGCTGAGTGCTCCTGGTCCAGCTTGGTGAGGAAGTCTTTGAGTTGCGGGTAGAGCTTGTCGTCGCCAAAATCTCCGGCGAAATAGTAGAAGCGCTGCGAGAACCATTCCCACAGATCGCTGTCCACGCAGGTGTCACAGTACGCCTTGACATCCTCGTAAACTTTTTTCCGGAACTCGTCGTTGGAAAATTGCGAGCGGGCCACGCCGACGACAGCAAATTCGCGGGAAAGCAGTCCGGCTCGCGCCAGGTTATAGAGCGCAGGAATCAGCATGCGTCCGGTCAGATCGCCAGCCGCGCCGAAGATTACCATGACGCAGGGGTCGCCCTGCTTGCCGATGCGCGGCGGCGCCGCTGTTACTTGTTCCGCTGTTTCAGCCATACTGAAAGTCCTCTGAGTCTGAAGAACCTGAGTTTTAAAGAATATCGAGGCGCCTATGCGGTCTTCTTTGTTTTGGCCGCGCCTGCTGGTCCTTCTCCGGCTTCGACGTGGCCACCAAATTTCTGCCGCATGGCGGAAAGCATCTTCTCGGCAAACGTGTGCTGCTGCCGCGAGCGGAAGCGCACGAACAATGCCGCGGTGAGTACGTCGGCGGGCACGGCCTCATCAAGCGCGGCCTGAATCGTCCAGCGGCCTTCTCCGGAATCCTGCACGTATCCTTCGTAGTCCGAAAGCGTGGGATTTTCCGTCAGCGCCATTGCCGTCAAGTCGAGCAGCCACGAGCTGACTACGCTGCCGCGCCGCCACACTTCCGCAATGTCGGGCAGGTTCAGGTCGTAGCGAATGTTTTCGGGTAAATCTTTGCACGTTGCGTTCTTGAAGATGTCAAAACCTTCGGCATAAGCCTGCATCAGTCCATACTCGATACCGTTGTGCACCATCTTCACGAAATGTCCGGAGCCGGATGGGCCGCAGTGAATGTAGCCTTCTTCGGCGGTGCCTGCGAATTTTTCTCGCCCCGGAGTTCGTGGAATATCGCCTCGGCCTGGGGCCAGCGTTTTGAAAATCGGATCGAGCCGCTTGACCGCTTCGTCCGGTCCGCCAATCATCATGCAGTAGCCGCGGTCGAGTCCCCACACGCCGCCGCTGGTGCCCACATCGATGTAGTGGATGCCCTTGCTCTTGACTTCATTGGCGCGGCGCACGTCGTCTTTGAAATTCGAGTTGCCGCCGTCGATGATAGTGTCGCCGGCTTGCATGTGCTGCGCCAGTCGCTGCACCGTGGTCTCGGTCGGGCCGCCCGACGGAACCATGATCCAGACGGCACGCGGAGGAGTCAGCTTGGCGACCAGGTCTTCAAGCGAGGAAGACCCGCCTGCGCCCTCGCCCGCCAGTTGCTTCACCGTGTCTGCGCTGAGATCGGAAACGACCAACTGATGTCCGCCATGCATGAGCCGTCGCGTCATATTCGCGCCCATGCGCCCCAAACCAACCATTCCTAGTTGCATGCGTTCGCTCCTGAGTAGCGCCGGCATCTCGCCGGCTGTCGCGAGGGCGTCTGGCCCTCGCATCGGTAATCCACAACAATGCTAAAGAGCTTTCTGAACCGCGGCCTGCAAAGTCGCCAGCCCCGCCTTCAGATTGCTTCCCAGATGAACCCGCAGCGCTCTACGACCTCGGTCAGCCAGCACCTGGAAATCTCCACGCGCCTGTGCGGCCTTCACGATGCCGAAAGTATATTTCTGTCCGGGAACAGGTAGTTCCACGGAATCGTCGCAAGTGATTTGCAGAAATACTCCCGAGTTCGGTCCGCCCTTGTAGGCCTGCCCCGTCGAGTGCAAAAATCGCGGGCCGAAGCCGAGACAAGTTGCCACACGCTTTTTGTCGCGCACCGCATGCCGAATCGTCTGCAGGCTCTGTTCGTGCTCCGCGTTCATCTGAACGTACCCGAGCACTGCAAAATAATCGCCAGCCTTGATGCGGGAAAGATGCGCTCTGAGATATCCCACGAGCGACTGATCGCCGCCCGAAAGCTTCGCAAGTTCAGCCGCATTCTTCTCGTCGGTAAACAATTTGACGCCGCTGTCTTCGACGACCGGTTTCTCGGCCGGCAGAGATCCGGTCTTCTCATACGCAGACGTCAACTCCCGCGTCGCGATCTTGCTGGCCTCGACGTCGGGCTGATTGAACGCGTTGATGCCGATGATGGAGCCGGCGACCGCCGTCGCAATCTCCCAGCGGAAAAATTCCGCGCCCAATTCGTAGATGTCGGCCATAGCGATGCGCACGACCGGATGCCCGGCCTTCTCAATCGCGGCTACCTTCGCGTCCTGATCCGCGTCCGGGCCCGACTCCAGCCGCACGTAAACGAACACACGGTCGTTACCATAGGTATCTGGAGTCGTCAGATGTTCTTTGTCAACCGGAATGATTCCCTTGCCGATTTTTCCGGTCGACTCGGCAAGCAGTTGCTCCAGCCACGCGCCCAGATCCGCGATTCCGGGCGAGGTGATGATGGTGACTTTGTCGCGCCCAGCGTTTGCGGCCGTTCCGAGAACAACGCCCAGCGCCGCGCCAGGATTCTCGTCTGCGCTCACGGCCGGCCCGCAGGCCTTTACCATTCCTGCGGCCCGCTCGAGAAACTTCTTGGTATCGACGCCAATGATTGCCGCAGGCACCATGCCGAAGTTCGACAGAGCAGAATACCGCCCGCCGATCGAGGGACGCCCGAAGAAGACGTGCAGGAAACGATCCGCCTCTGCTACCTCATGCATTTTCGACCTAGGATCGGTGATGGCGATGAACTGGCTGCCAACCTTTACGGCGCCGACCGCCTGCTTGGTGCGCTCGAAGAAATACTGTTTAAAGATGTTGGGCTCGAGCGTGGTGCCCGACTTGCTCGAAACGATAAACAGTGTTTTGGGAATATCAATCAGATGTTCGGCTGCTTTTACCTGGCCGGGATCGGTAGAATCGAGAACGTGCAGAGTAGGGAAGTGCGTGACTCTGCCGAAAGTCATGCGCAGCACTTCCGGACAAAGACTCGATCCTCCCATGCCGAGCAAAAGCACATCCTGAAAGCCGCGCGCCTGCACTTCCTTCGCTAGCTTCGCCAGTTGGTCGTGCTGGGCGATTTGTTCTTCGACAATGTCGAGCCATCCCAGCCAGTTGGCCTCGTCGCTACCCGTCCAGAGTTTTGCGTCGCGCTGCCACAAGCGCTGCATCTTGCCGCCTGATTGCCAGTCGGCTGTCGTCGCTTTCACTGCCGTGGCGAGCGATTGGGGGAGGGAAGTTTTCAGTTGGCTCACAATCCGATCCTCGTGCTAGTTGGATTTTTGCTGCGTGCTTTTCGCGACCGCAGCCAGCAGTTTGTCGAACGCGTCGGCGAACAGCTTGACGCCGTCATTGGTCAGTTTGTCGGTGACCTGCTGGATGGAAATTCCACTTCGCGCCAGGTCGTCCATGACTTTAGCCGCGCCCGGCACATCTTCGGTCAGCGAATTACGCAGCAATCCGTGATCGCGGAAGGCGTCGATCGTTGCCGGTGGCATGGTGTTCACCGTGTCCGGCCCAATCAATTCTTCGACGTAGATTACGTCGCGATAGTGGGGATTCTTCGTGCTAGTGCTGGCCCACAATACGCGCTGAGTCTGCGCCCCCTTGGCCGCGAGCACCTGCCAGCGCGGTCCGCTGAAAATGCTCTGGTAGCGTTGATAGGTGAGCTTGCCGTTGGCAATTGCGACTTTGCCCTGCACGCTCCTGAACAATGCCTGCTGGGCCGCGTCGCTGGTCGCTTTGATTTTATCGTCGAGCAGGGAGTCGATCAGGGTGTCGATGCGGCTGATAAAGAAACTGGCCACGCTCGCCATTTTTTTCAAATTGCCGCCGTGCCCCGCCAAGTCTTCGAGCCCCGCGATATAAGCCTCGGCGACCTTCACGTATACGTCCTGCGCAAACAGCAGGGTGATGTTGATGTTGATGCCTTCGCCAATCAGTTGCCGCATGGCGGGCAGTCCCTCGGCTGTGCCCGGCACTTTGATCATGACATTCTCGCGCTGCACGGTCTTCCACAGGCGGCGTGCTTCGTCAATCGTCTCCTGCGTTTTGCGCGCGAGATACGGCGAGACTTCCAGGCTGACGTAGCCGTCGCGGAAGTTGGACTCGTCATATACCGGCCGCAGCGCGTCGGCCGCATCCCGAATGTCGCGAATGGCGATCTGCTCATAGCGGCCGGTGGTGTCGAGATCCGTGCGCGAAGCTAGCGACTTCAGAAAATCGTCATACAGCGAGCTGTCGGCGATGGCCTTCTCGAAAATCGCAGGGTTCGAAGTCATGCCGCGCAGTCCATCGTCGTCAATCAACTGCTTCAGCTTTCCGGTGGTGAACAGGTCGCGGCGGATGTAGTCGAGCCACATCGACTGGCCGTACTTCAGCAATTCTTTCAGCGGATTCTTCGTCGATTTCGAGCTTTCCAGAACTCCAGTTGGCTGCATGATGACCTCCTAATGATTCCCGATTCGCGCTTTCGTAGAGACGTAGCTGGCTGCGCCTCTACGATTTATTTGCTGCGATCGTGGCGTGTGCTTCTGCCACCACCTTATCCACCGTGAACCCAAAAAATTTCAACACGTCCTTCAACGGCGCCGAAGCCCCGAAGCTATGCATGCCCACGTTGCGTCCTTTCAGGCCGGTGTAGCGTTCCCACCCTAAAGTTGCCGCCATTTCCACCGAAACCCGCGCGGTTACGCTCGATGGCAGAACGCTTTCTTTGTACGCGGCGTCCTGTTGCTCGAAAATCTCCGTCGAAGGCATGCTGACCACGCGCGCCTTGATGCCCTCGGACATCAGTTTTTCGTAAGCGTCCACGCACAATGACAACTCGCTGCCGGTACCTATTAGGATTACATCGGGTTTTCCGCCCGGCGCATCAGCCAGCACATAAGCACCCTTGGCCACCCCGGCAGCTGGGGCATATTTCGTCCGATCCAGAGTCGGCACATTTTGCCGGGTCAGCACGAGGGCGGCGGGCGCGTGCTTCAGTTGCGCAATGATTTTCCACGCCTCGACCACTTCATTGGCATCGCCGGGACGAAGCACAATCAGATTCGGCATTGCCCGCAGCGATGCCAGTTGCTCGATCGGTTGATGCGTCGGTCCATCCTCGCCCAGGCCAACGGAATCGTGCGTAAATACGAAAATGGAAGGAATCTCCATCAGCGCTGACAGACGGATGCTGGCCCGCATGTAGTCGCTGAAATTGAAAAAAGTCGCGCCGAAGGCGCGAATGCCCGAGACGATCATCCCATTCACGCTGGCGCCCATCACATGCTCGCGGATTCCGAAATGCAGGTTGCGCCCCGCATAGCTTCCGGCCTCGAAATCTCCGGCACCGTCGAACTTCAACGTGGTTTTGTTCGACGTCGCGAGGTCGGCTGACCCGCCAATGATCCACGGAACATTTTGCGCCAGCGCGTTGAGCACCTTGCCGGAGCTCTCGCGCGTCGCGACACCTTTGGCATCGGCGGGAAAGGTGGGGAAATTCTTATCCCAGCCCGCCGGCAGGTCGCGGTGCTGCATGGAGCGCAGCCTTTCCGCCAGGTCGGGAAACTTTTGCGTGTATTCCGCAAACAATTGGGACCACGCCGCGTGCAGATCATGTCCGCGCTTGCCAATCCCTTCGCGGAAATGTTCGCGCACGCCGTCGGGCACCAGAAATTTTGCATCGTCTGGCCAGCCGTAAAAGTCCTTCGTCAGCTTGACTTCTTCTACACCCAGAGGCTCGCCGTGAGCCTCACTGCTGTCATGTTTATGGGGAGAGCCGTAGCCGATGTGGCTGTCGACAATAATAAGTGTCGGGCGGTCGGTGGTTTCGTGGAAAGTCTGAAATCCGCGCGCCAGCATTCGTAGATCGTTGGCATCGGCCACGCGGGTCACGTTCCAGCCGTATCCCACGAAGCGGGTCGCGACGTCTTCGCTGAACGACCAGCTCGCCGGGCCGTCGAGCGTGATGTGATTGTTGTCGTACATCCAGCACAGATTCGAGAGCTTCAAGTGTCCGGCCAGCGAGGCGACTTCACCGCCAATGCCTTCCATCAGGTCGCCATCCGAGCACATCGCATAGACGTTGTAGTCAAAGATTTCGAAGCCGGGACGGTTGAAGTTCGCTGCCTGCCATTTCGCGGCGATCGCAATGCCCACGCTGTTACCCACGCCCTGGCCGAGCGGCCCGGTCGTAGTTTCAACTCCGGTCGTCAGATGAGATTCAGGATGTCCCGGCGTGCGGCTGCCCAGTTGACGGAAGCGCTTGATCTCTTCCATCGGCACCGAGAGTTCGTTCGAAATCTTCCCGTCCGGCCCGACCCGCCGCACCTCAGCAAGGAACAGCATGGCATAAAGCAACATTGAGGCGTGGCCGTTGGAGAGCACAAAGCGGTCGCGATTCAGCCAGGTCGGATCCGCCGGATCGTAGCGCAGGAACTCCTGCCACAGAGTGTAGGTGACCGGCGCCAGTCCCATGGGCGCGCCCGGATGGCCCGAGTTCGCCTGTTGCACCGCGTCAATGGCCAGAGTTCGGATCGTGTTGATGCACAGCGTATCCAGTTGCTGGCCCGTTACCAATAGCTGTTCGCTGGCTACCATGCGACTGTGCTCCTCCCCGCCGAAATTCCAAACCGGCGAGTCAATTAGCCCTCTACGAATTAGAGTTTTCTAATACAGAAAGGGTTCACTACGCAGAAAGTGTATCAATTTCCGTGCAGGCGTGGATTGAGTTGTGGTGAAAATCTACTTAGGGTGGGAATAGACTCTACTTCAGAAGTTGCATGTACCCGTTCTCGTTCTGGTTGGCCCGGGTCGTGTCCTGTACGAATTTGAGGAACTGACGCAGGCTGTCGCGTTCGGTCGGGGCGAGGCCTTCGAAGTGGACGCGAACTCCACTGGACGATCCGCCGCGTTTGACGATGCCATTCAGCACGAAGCCCTTCACCCAGATTTTTCCGTTCGGCACCCAGAGGCCGATCTCAACTTTTGATCCCGGCTTAACCGGGTTGGCGGTTTCGACCAGGCATCCACCGACGCTGGTGTTCGACAGATTGCCCCAGATGGGAGCGGGAACGTCGTCGACCCGCAGTTCGACCGCAACAAAGCACTTGAGTCGCGGATGCTGCCGCCGGTCGCTCCCCCAATTGGGGCTGAACAAGTCGGGTCTAAAAGGAGGCGTATCTTCGCTCGCGGTTGGAACGGGTTGCGGGGTTGGAGCAGCCGCAGGAGCAGACTTCCCAGCCGTGGACGCGCCAGCCTTGATCTCACGCATGGCTGCCAGCAGCGCCTGTTCGCGCTTGTCAGCGGGCGCTTCGCGATAGGCTTGCAGCAGCTTTCCGACATGCCGGACAAGGTCCGGATCGGACAGTATTCGGGTCCAGTCAGTTCCTGTTGCGGCACTCATGCAATGCACTTCTTCCCGTTGCGAGGTATGTCGTTCTGAAATCTGGCCCTGAAAACCGCTCTGAAAACCGATTCTGAAAACTTCTGTTGCTGCAACAGCTTGAACCGGGGGTCACCACGATTCAAGATGACCTTAGTCACTAACAGCAAGTTCCTGAAATTGATTCTGGCGACCGGACATCCTAAGTGGAGCTTCGAAGCTATTGAGCTTCGAAGGTAAGTTGGACAACTTCAGTGGTCTCGCTCTGCTCGGGCTCGAACTTCCATTTATTGATTGCGTCGACAGCGGCGTCCACCAGCACCGGATTGCCGCCCAACACGCGAGTCGACTTGACGCTGCCATTCGCCCGCACTATGGCTTCGACCTTGACGATGCCGTGGATGTGCATTCTTCTCGCCAGATCAGGATAATTTGGAGCCACGCGCGACGCGATTTTTCGCTCTGTCCGGGCGGCTGTGCTCTGAGCGGTCCCCTCGACCGTCGATACGACCGTCGTCAATCCAACCACCGTAAGACAGATGACTCGGACAATACTCCGCATGGCCTCAATTTCCTTTACTCTGTCAGCTTAACCGGGCCTTCGTTCTCGGGCAAAACACCGAAGGTTACTGGCCTTTGGGTGCAAAACGCCGAAGGGACAGGCAAGACCTTCATTTTTCACACTCAGGCTGCGGCTCCGACCGGCTCGAAAGCAGATCTCGACCCCTTCCCGGTAGAAAGGTTTGCATCGCAAAGACCCGCAAACGAATCAAACCGTGCGAGTTATGCTATAGGCGGGAAAAGGCCTTGCGGCCTGCCTAGGGGAATTGCCGAGGGTTCCTACAACCAAGAATGCATTGCTTATTAACATTTCTCACAGCCACGATTTTCAGAATGCCCATAGCTTCGCGAAGGATATTCCTTACTCTTCTTCTTGCGCTTTCCTCCGCGCCGGGGCTCTTGGCTCAGGCTTCCGACGGAACTTCGGCGCCGAATGTCAATGTAACCCTACCCGGCCCGCCGAACCCGTTCCTCGGCAGCGAACCCGCAGGCAAAGCCACCGCGGACATTCTGCAAATCGATTTCAAGGAAGCTATTGATCGCGGCCTGCGCAATAATCTTGGCCTCCTGCTGGCCGGGGACCAGGCCCAGACGGCTCGCGGCGAGCGCTGGAAGGACCTCAGCGATCTGTTACCCAACATTAGCGCTCGCTTGCAGGAAAACGTTCAGACGCAAAGCCTGGCGGCGTTGGGGTTCAACAAACTTCTTCCTTTGTTGAGTCCTCCTGGCACCAATCCCAGCAATTTTCCGCGCGTGGTGCCGGCCTTCAATTATTTTGATGTGCGCGCCAACTTGAGCCAGTCGGTCTTCAATTTCAAGGACCTTGAAAAAGAGCGGGCAGCTTCGGTCGGCGTGAAAGCAGCGCAGTTTAGTTACAAAGATGCTCGCGAAACGGTTGTGCTCGCCGTCGGCAACGCTTATCTGGAGTCGATTGCCGCCGGCGCCCGTGTGGAAACTGCTGAAGCGCAGGTCAAGAGCGCACAAGCTCTTTACGACAAGGCGGCCGACCAGCTCAAAGCAGGACTCAGCCCGGCCATCGACGCGCTGCGCTCGCAGGTCGAACTGCAAACCCGCCAACAGCAACTCATCGTCGCCCGCAATGATCTGGCCAAAATGAAATTGAACCTGGCACGGATCATCGGCCTCGCGCCGGGGCAGGAGTTTGTGCTCACCGAAAAGGCTCCGTACCAGGCTCTGGCCGCGCTTCCCCTCGACACATATCTGCAACGCGCCTACGTCGGACGCGCCGACTATCAGGCGGCCCTGGCGCAGGTACAGGCCGCAGAACTCTCGCGGAGATCGGCTGCGGCCGGGCGCTATCCGAGTGTCGACCTGGCTGCCAATCTCGGCGACATCGGCGTCGCACCGGGCCAGTCGAACGGCACCTGGCAGGTCAACGGGGGTATCAATATTCCGATTTTCGCCGGCGGTCGGGTTCATAGCGACGTGCTCGAGGCCGACGCGCAATTGAAGCAGGCGCGTTCTCAGTTGGGCGATCTCCGCGGCCGCATCGACTACGAAGTTCGCACCGCGCTGCTCGATCTGAACGCAGCGGCCGAGCAGGTGGAAGTGGCCCGCAGCTCAGTCGATCTCGCTGAGCAGGCGCTGGCTCAATCGCAGGATCGCTTTACCGCCGGGGTCGCCGACAACCTGGAAGTCGTGCAGGCCCAGGAGGCCGTCGCCAGCGCTCACGAGAGTTATATTCAGAGTCTTTATGCGCACAATCTGTCGAAGGTCGAACTTGCGCATGCCATTGGCGATGCCGAAGAAGGCGTCAAACGATTCTTGAAAGGCAATCAATAAACGTTATGGAGCAAACCACGCAAAGTCCTCCCACCGGCGCAGAGCGAACCGGAGTTGAAAAAGCGCCGAGCCCCACCAAGCCGCTGCCCTCGACGGAAGAGGATTTTCACACCCGGCCCTCGCGCACCCAGAGCTCCGGCTTCCGCATCGGCATCGGGATCGCGGTGATTGTTCTTCTGGTCGTGGGCTTCTTCGCCTACCGCTATTTCACCAGCTACGAGTCGACCGATGATGCCCAGGTTGACGGCCACGTCAATTCCATCAGCGCGCGCATTTCTGGCCACGTCGTCAAACTCAACGTGCAGGACAATCAATTTGTGCAGGCGGGAACGGTGCTGGTGGAGATCGACCCGGCGGATTATCAAGTGGCCTACGATCGCGCCAAAGCGGACTTTGAAGACGCACAGGCAGCGGCAGTTGCAGCGGGAGTAAGTGTTCCCATTACTTCGGTCAACACAACGAGTCAGGTGTCGGCAACCGAAGCGGACGTCAACAGCGCACGGGCGGGCATTCAAGTCGCGAAGCAACAATTCGAAGCCGCCAAGGCCGAATCGCAGGAGGCCGAAGCCAACAACGTGAAGGCGCAGAACGATCTCGTCCGCTACAAGCAGTTGGTCGACAAGCAGGAAATTTCGCAGCAGCAGTATGACCAGGCTATCGCCTCCGCCAAGGCCAGTGCGGCCGCCGTAGAAGCCGCTCGCGCCAGCGCCGACGCAGCCCAGCAGGCGGTTACACAGGCCCAGGGAAAACTCGTTCAGGCCGAGGCCAACCGGGACAACGCCAACACCGCGCCCCGGCAGATGCAGGTGACGCGCGCCCGGGCCGCATCCGCCCTGGCGCAGGCGCAGCAAAAGAAAGCTGATCTCGACCAGGCCGCGCTGAACCTGCAATACACCAAGATCATCGCCCCGGTGAATGGCGTGGTTAGCGACCGCACGGTTGAAGTCGGCCAGAACGTCGCGCCCGGCCAGGAACTGCTGAAGGTCATCAATCTCGACGACGTGTGGATTACGGCGGACTACAAAGAGACTCAGCTTCGCGAAATGAAAGTCGGCCAACGCGTGACTGTTGACGTTGACGCTAATGGCCGAACCTATAATGGCAAGGTCGACAGCTTTGCCGCGGGCAGTGGAGCCCGCTTCAGCCTCTTGCCTCCGGAAAACGCCACCGGAAACTATGTGAAAGTGGTGCAGCGCATCCCGATCAAGATCGTGCTTGATCCTGGCGCGAACGATGACCACCAGTTGCGTCCGGGCATGTCGGTGACGCCGAAGGTCTGGACTCGAGGGGCTCACGAATAATGAGCACGGCGACCGCAACCATGGATCAAGCGGACGCATGGCGTCCCGCGTTTAATCCGTGGATCATCGCCATCACAGTCACGCTGGCGACGTTCATGGAGGTGCTCGACACTTCCATCGCGAACGTCGCTTTGCCGCATATTGCCGGCAGTCTGTCGGCCGGTCAGGACGAAAGCACCTGGGTTCTGACTTCTTATCTAGTCTCGAACGCCATCGTGCTGCCGCTGAGCGGCTGGCTGTCGTCGATCATTGGCCGCAAGAATTTCTACATGGGCTGCGTCGCCCTATTTACCGTGAGTTCGTTTCTGTGCGGCCTTGCGCCGAACCTGGCGACGCTGATCATCTGCCGCATCCTGCAAGGTGCGGGCGGCGGCGGCCTTCAGCCCAGCGAGCAGGCCATTCTGGCGGATACCTTTCCGCCGGCCAAGCGCGGCATGGCTTTCGCCGTCTACGGCATGGCCGTTGTCACCGCTCCGGCGATCGGCCCGACCCTGGGTGGATGGATCACGGACAACTTCAGCTGGCGCTGGATTTTCTTCATCAACATTCCCGTCGGCATTCTGTCGATACTTCTGACCACCAGATTGATTCAGGATCCTCCCTACTTCAAACGCCGCAAGCTGAAGGAAACTCAGATCGACTATGTTGGGCTGGGATTTGTCGCACTGGGGCTGGGCGCATTGCAGATTGTTCTCGACAAAGGTCAACGCGACGACTGGTTCGAATCGAACTTCATTGTCACGCTCACGCTGATCGCCACGGCGGCGTTGATCTTCGTAGCGGTCTGGGAGTGGAGGCATAAAGATCCCATCATCGATTTGCATTTGTTCCGCGATCGCACCTTTGGCGTCTCGAACCTGCTGATGTTCATGCTGGGCTTTGCCCTGCTGGGCAGCACTTTGCTGATCCCTCTCTTCTCACAGACCCTGCTCGGCTACACGGCGCAACAGGCGGGCCTGGCGCTTATGCCGGGCGGGTTCACGATCATTCTTTTGCTGCCGCTGGTAGGGTTTCTGCTTTCCAAGTACACGCCGCGATGGCTTCTGTTGTTCGGCCTGCTCATGCTGTCGTTCTCGCTGTTTCACATGACCGGCTTTGATTTGGATATCGATTTCCGGACGCTGGCCATGGCGCGTGTGATCCAGGCGGCAGGGATGGCATTTCTGTTCGTGCCCATCAATACCGCCGCATATGCATTTCTTCCGCGTGACAAGAACAACGCGGCTTCCGGCCTGATGAACCTGGCTCGCAACATGGGCGGCAGCGTGGGGATTTCCGTGGTCACCACTATGCTCGACCGGCGCAGCCAGGCCCATCTGACTTACTTGTCTAGCAACTTGAGTGCGTCCAATCCCGCGATGCGCTCTCGACTGCAGGCGCTGGGTGCCGTAGTGCAGTCCCATGGCGGAGGACCTCCGGGATCTTCTTCGGTGCCTTACGCAATCATCCAGAACGCGGTTGCCCGCCAGGCTGCAATGCTGTCGTACATCGATTGCTTTTGGTTTCTGGGAGCTGCGATTCTGTGCATGGTTCCGATGGTCTTCCTGATGAAAAAGTCGAAGCCCGGCGGTGGAATGGCAGTACACTAAACGACGTTATGTTTCGCCTCATCACTCTCGAGCGCGAGTACGGATGCGGAGCTGCCAACATCGCCCAGCAACTGGCTGACCGGCTGGGCTGGAAACTCTGGGACCAGTTGCTCACAGAAGAAATCGCCCGCCTGGCCAACGTGGATAAGTCAGCCGTAAGGCGTTGCGACGAGCGCCTTGACAGCCGAATGCACCGCCTGGCGAGATCGTTCTGGCGGGGCAGTTACGAACGCAATTCTGCCGCTCTGGGTAGCCAGATGTTCGACGCAGACTGCATGTTGCCGATGATGCAGGAGGTCATGAACACGATTGGGCAGGAAGGGAATGCGGTCGTGGTGGGCCGCGGCGCGCCGTACCTGCTGCGCGAGAATCCTGACGCCTTCCATGTGTTTCTATACGCCCCGCGCTCGGAGAAAATCCGGCGCATCATGGCGGAGGGGCACAGCGAAGAAGATGCCGCGGAACAAGTCGATTCCGTCGATCGCGAGCGTGTCGCCTACGTGAAGCATTATTTCAATGCCGACTGGCCCACGCGTTCTCTCTACCACGTCATGTTGAACACGGCCGTTGGAAATGAACCAGTCGTGCAGACCATCCTCGATACTATGCATCTGGTCGAGGGCCGACCCAAGGCCACGGAGTACGAGCGTCCGAGCGTGCCCGCGCCTCAACGGTGATCCGCGGCTGAAGCCCCTGATTTTTTGGGCGCTTTGAGCGGCGCTAAAGCGCCGCTCTTCCACGGGGCCCTTAAGGATCACAACTCAAAGTCAAAGGCAGCGGACAGGAGTGTCGGCTCCCCATAGTCAATCCACCTAATCTCCGCACCATCACAACCTGCTAGTTTGCCGGCGCTAACGCTGCTCGCGTGGTGGCGGCGGGGAGTTCGTCGCCGCGGAAATACTTGGGATCTTTGGGGGCGTCTTTGGAATTCGGGTCTGGCTTGAAGTTGGCCGCTTTCATTTCGGGCATGGCTTCGTAGGGCTTGGAGTAGTCGTTGGCGGCGTTCCAGAATAAGAATCCGATGCCGCCTTTGGCGCGGGCGGTTTCGACCTGAATCTTTATGTATTCGGGGGAATAGGTTTTTGTGCGCCAGTGGAAGGCTTGCAGCCAGGGGCGGATGGTCACGCCTGAACCTTTGGTGATTAATTCGAAGCGGTCCATGGATACGCCGATGAAGTGGGCGGGCTCGTCGCCGGGGTGCTCGATGTTGTCCATGCCAAAGAAGTGGCTGGGGTAGATCATGGGGCTGAGCACGTCGCAGTAGTGGGCCATGCCGACGATGTCCTGTCCGGTGTGGGCGAGGTCGACTTGGCGCTGCCAGGCCATTACGCCGAAGACGTCGAGGCTGAGCAGGACGCCGGTGGGGTGGAGCTCGGCGTAGGCTTTTTTCAGGAAGGCGGTGATGACGTCGGTGCGCTGGGGGCCGCGGGGGGCTTCCGTGGGCTTTGCCGGGGGCTGGTGTTTTTTGGTGGTGGTTTTCGAGGGCGGGTGTGATCCGGTTGACGGTTGTGGCGCTGGTGGCTGCGGTACGGTCCCTCCGGCGGCTTGCGCCGCCGTCAGGATGACATCGCTTTTAGCGGGGGTATCCAAACTTGTCGAATTTGCCGCGGCCGGCGCGGGTTCCGGTTGATCTTTTTGATATACGAATTGGGCGTCTTTTTGGTCGCCTTCGGCGGGGAACCTTACATAGTCGAATTGGATTTCGTCGACGCCGAGGCCGGCTACGTATTTGGCCAGGGCGATGTCGTAGTCCTGGACTTTGGGATTGCTGGGGTCGGTCCAGACCAGCTTGCCGTTTTCGCGCCATGCGGTTTTATTTTTGCGGGACTGGACGGCTAGTTCGGGATGATTTACCACCAGGCGCTCGTCGCGGAACATGGCGATCCTCGCGATGGAGTGCATGTTTTGCTGATGCAGGAAGCGGACGAGCTTCGGCACATCGTGGATGTAAACCGGATGCTGGCCGAGCAGCGGGTGCTCGAAGGGAATGGTGACGCTGCCGTCGGAATCTTTGATATCGAAGACGACCGCGTTGCCGCCGACTTCACGCCAGTGCTTGATGATGCGGATGCCGTGGTCGCTGCCGGCCATGAAGCCGGTCAGGTAGATGGCGCGGACTTCGAAATCTTTGGGGACGGGGATAGTCTTCTCGCTGACGGGCGCGGAGAGGATGCCGGGGATGATGATCTGTTCGTTGGCTTTGAGAATGTTGCTGGCGTCGGACTTGTGATTGACCGCGCGGATGGTATCGGCTAGTTCAGATGACGTTAGGTAAGAGGTCTTGGCCACGTAACGGTGGGCGATCGTCGGAATGGCCTCTCCTCTTTTAGCGGTGTAGATTTCGGTGCCGGGGGCCGCGACCAGCTTAGGCTGGGGAATGTCGGCAGGCTTGGCGGTGGTGACGACGTTGGTGTTGACCACGTGCGGTGGCGCTGACTTGTCGGCGACCGCGGGCTTCGCGGTTTGAGCTTCGGCCATGAAGCCGGAAGAAGTGTTGGGAGCGATGCGCCATGCGGCGGCGGCGAAAAAGAGACAGGAAACTGCAGTGATGATGCGAACTGACGTAAGGCGCAAGCGTTCCTCCGCGAAAAACCTACCCGTTGCGATACTAGCTGCGCGCTCCACGAGTCGCTAGTTACGTGTGGAGTAACACGGTTGGTGGAAGCGAATTGCGGGCGGCGAAATTGCGACGTCCGGCACGGGTGCTGTGTTTAGATGCTTGCGGTGCGCCGTCGGGGTTCGTTCGCGACATGAGTCGTGGAGAGCGGTGGTTTTGCTCGGAACTCGGGACTCGCGACTCGGGACTTGCTCTGGCGGTACAGGTTCCTTCCTTGATGGTGCAAAGTATTTCTCTTTGGGTCTGTGCAGTTTTGGGAATGGTAGGGGCGAATTGGGGTGGGTTGCCGCTAAAGCTTGGTAGATGTTAGAGTTGCAGCCTTTGCGGAATATGCTGGTGGCGTGGCCAGCGGGTTGCTTATTCTCTTGGCAAGTCGAATGAAGAACGATCCTATGAGAACAAACCTGGCAACAGTGCTTGATCCGAACCGTCGCAGCAACGATGCTGGAGAGTTTGACGCCGCTCTGCGCCGCCGCATCGTGGGGCAGGATGCGGCCGTCGAAAAGGTCGTTGAAATTTATCAAATGTTTCTGGCTGGCCTGAATGCTCCAGGACGCCCGGTGGGGAACCTGCTCTTTCTGGGGCCTACGGGATCGGGTAAGACGCGGGTGGTCGAGGCCATGGCCGAGTCGCTGTTTGGGGACGCGCGGGCCTGCATCAAGATTGATTGCGCCGAGTTCCAGCACTCGCACGAGATTGCGAAACTGATTGGTTCGCCTCCGGGATATTTGGGACACCGCGAGACGCATCCGCTGCTGACGCAGGAAGCGTTGAACCAGTGGTTCACCGAGAAGCTGAAGCTCTCGATTCTGTTGTTTGACGAGATCGAGAAGGCGTCGGATTCGTTGTGGCAACTGCTGCTGGGGATTCTCGACAAGGCCACGCTGACTCTCGGCGACAACCGGCGCGTGGATTTATCGCAATGCATCATCATTCTGACCTCGAACCTGGGCGCGAGCGAAATGACGAACCTGGTGGATGGCGGGTTCGGCTTTGCTCCGAAGGCCGTTGAAGTGGACGAGGCGTTCGACGACAAGATTCAGCGCACGGCTGTCGAAGCGGCGCGGCGCAAGTTTACGCCGGAGTTCATGAACCGCATCGACAAGACGGTGGTTTTCAAGACGCTGCGCGATGAACATCTGTCGCAGATTCTGGACATTGAACTGGGGATGGTGCAGCAGCGGGTGCTGATGGCTGCGGGCACGAACCAGTTCGTATTCAACTGCACGCCGGCGGTGAAATCATATTTGCTGAAGGAAGGCACGGATCCGCGGTACGGAGCGCGTCATCTGAAGCGTGCGATTGAACGCAACCTGGTTTTCCCGCTGGCCAACCTGGTCGCTACGGGACAGGTGAAGCTGGGCGACTTTGTGCGGGTCGACATGGCTTCGGAAAATCAAATGATCTTCGTCAAGGAAGCTGAGAACAGCCTGGCGCCGGTGCTGCTGGAGCGTTACGGCGCGGCGGCCGCGAGCCAGCCTACGGTACGGGCGGCGCGTACGGCGGTGAACAATCGCCGCGGCGGCGACTTCGGGGCTAACCCTTCGCCGTCGGTGGCGGAGAGCAAGTAAGTTCTCGAGTATTTGATTTGTGGGTAGGAACGTCTCGCTTGACCGCATCTCGCGAGATTTCTCTCGATGGCGCCGGAAAATATCCGGCGCCTTTTTTATTTCAGGCTCAGATTTACGCGGGCGACGCCACGTTCACTGGACCATTTTGATTTTGGTGCGGGAGGCGAAGCGGCGGTAGTTGCGGAAGGCGATTTCGTTGAGTTCGATCTGGCGGCGGTGGCGCAGCAGGCTGACTGTGGAACTGACGGGCAGAAGATAGTCGCGGCCGGAGATGG